>Ga0208942_1000029_pt1 | contig 72087 bp, 65 predicted proteins | sample GreLakmeSU08MSRF_FD_187704 | JGI IMG/M metagenome (GOLD analysis project Ga0208942, IMG submission 187704) | Freshwater lentic microbial communities from great Laurentian Lakes, MI, USA - Great Lakes metaG SU08MSRF (SPAdes) | ecosystem: Environmental > Aquatic > Freshwater > Lake | place: Great... | reverse complement strand
CATCGGTATATTACGATATTGTTAATAAATTAAAATAAACGTTATGCAAACAGAAGAACAACTGAAAGAAATTGTAAGAAAAAAGTATAGTGAAATAGCACTACAAGATAAAGAAACCAATATGTCTTCTTGCTGCGGAGCGGGTGGATGCTCTACAGAGATATATAATATTATGAGCGATGACTATACAGTATTAAATGGATATAATCCTGATGCTGACTTAGGTTTGGGATGTGGACTTCCAACACAATTTGCTAAAATTAAAGCAGGAGATGTTGTTGTTGATTTGGGAAGTGGTGCAGGAAATGATTGTTTCATAGCAAGACATGAAACAGGAGAAACAGGTAAAGTAATTGGTGTTGATTTTACTTCGGCCATGATTGATAAAGCAAGAACAAATGCTGAGTTGAGAGGTTTTAATAATGTGGAGTTTAGACAAGGTGACATAGAGAATATGCCTATTACTTCAAATGTGGCTGATGTTATCGTTAGTAATTGTGTTTTGAATTTGGTACCTAATAAGAATGCGGTTATTAAAGACATTTACCGAGTATTAAAACCAGGTGGTCACTTCAGTATTAGTGATGTAGTGTTGGTAGGTGCTTTACCTGAAGGGTTAAGAAAGGATGCTGAAATGTATGCAGGTTGTGTTTCAGGTGCGATTCAAAAAGAAGTATATCTAGAGTTAATCCAAGCCAATGGGTTCACAAATATTACTATTCAGAAAGAAAAACCAATCATTATACCTGATGATATTTTAGTTAACTATTTAAGTTCAGCAGAAATCCAACAGTTAAAAAGTGGTTCAACTGGTATTTTTAGTATTACAGTATATGCAGAAAAACCTTTAGTAGAAAATGCTTGTGAACCAGGCTCAGGCTGTTGTTAAATTTTCCAATTATGAAACAATTTATATTAAAATATAAAAAACCTATAATAATTACTATATCTATTACAGTACTTCAATTAGTATTTGGTTTTGATCCTAAATTCACAATTATTAACATCATTTGGTTATTCGTTTAAATTATGAAAAAGAAAATATTAGTATTATGTACAGGTAATTCCTGTCGTAGTCAAATTGCACATGGTTATTTACAACAATTTGGAGGAGATAAAGTAGAAGTTTATAGTGCAGGAGTTGAAACTCATGGGTTAAACCCAAAAGCAATTAAAACGATGAAAGAAGATGGAATCGACATTTCAACTCATACATCCAATAATGTTTTGGAATATCAAGGAATTGATTTTGACTTTGTTATTACTGTTTGTGATAATGCAAAAGAGAGATGTCCTTATTTTCCAAGTAAAGCACAGAAATTTCACCATAATTTTCCTGACCCTTCAAAAAGTATAGGGACTGAAAATGAAATTATGCTTGAATTTTCAAAAGTCAGAGATATTATAAAACTTTATTGCAAGGATTTTATTCAAGAGCATTTGTAATAATCCTTGCTTGAGGAAAATACCCCCTCAAATCGGTCAAAATCGGTCGATTTTGGTTTTATGAAAACATAACTGACTATAAATCAACGCTTTCATTTTCTCAAAAAATCTTCATATCCGCCGCAGCGGACCCGGGTTCAAATCCCGGTCTCGCTACACTTAAAATCAAGGACTTACGTTAAATCGTGGGTCCTTTGTTGTTTCTGCGTGAGGTTTGCGTGAGGTTTGCGTGAGGTTTTGCGTGAGGTTTTTGTCTTTTTTTAAAGAAAACACTAAATTTATGACACAACGTAATCAGATTAATCATTTAAATTCAAATTAAAATAGTGGAGACCAGAACCCACTTAAAAAAACGGGGCGTATCCGAAAATCCTTATGAGTAGGAAAACAATTTAATTTCTAAAAAATGATATTTAAAATGAAACATCTAATCATTATATTACTATTTATTCCAATTATTTCTTTTGGGCAAGACCTTAAATCATTTAACTCAAAAGATGGAACAGAAATATTTTATCAAGTTATTGGGGAAGGTGAAACAATAGTATTTTTAACTGGAGGCCCCGGTTTAAATCCTGATGTTGACCTTTATGAAAGTTTATATTCAGAGCTTAAAAAAAAGTATAGATGTATAATTTTACATCAACGAGGAACAGGTAAATCACTTTTAAAGGAAGTCAATGAAAATACAGTGAATGTTGAAAGGTATAATGAAGACCTAAATGGATTATTTAATCATTTAGGAGGCCGAAAATTAATACTTGTTGGACACTCATGGGGAGGAATGTTGAGTTTTTCGTATGCATCAAATGAACCCGATAAAATATCTAAAATTATTTTACTAGGCACAGGCGACATTACAGGTAGTTTTTTTACTTGGTTTAGTAGTAATATCCGTATGAGATTAACTAAGGAAGATTTAGAGCTTGAAGAATTACAAATTAAAAATAAAAGGGAATCAATGGTTGCTATTTGGCCAGGCTATTTTTTTAGTAGATCAATCGCATTACAAACTAGACCCCCTCTTGATTATAAGTTTAGAAATCAAGATGGAATAAACTCTTTTGCCGTTAAAGATTGGAGAAAAAAGAGTAAGGAGAGAGTTGAAAAATTAAAATCGTTTAAAGCCCCAGTTTATCTTGTAACAGGAAGACAGGACCCTGGTGGAAATTCAATAGTTTATGAAGTTAAATCCATATTACCCCAAACGAGCTTTTTATTTATTGAACAATGTGGTCACTTTCCGTGGATTGAAGGAGAAAAGCAATCAAAAATATTTTATGAATTTATTGACAAAAGTATAATGTCTAACTGATAGTCACAAAATATACTGGTCCTTATTCATTTAGAAAAAGATGGAGTCCAGAACCCACTTTAAAAAACGGGGCGTATCCGAAAAGCCATATAAGTAGGAAAACAATTTAATTTCTAAAAAATGATATTTAAAATGAAAAATCTACTTCTATGTTTCATTTTGCTTGGATTAGTAAGAACTTCTTTTGCCCAAGAAACGGAAGAACAAATAAAAAAAACAATCACGTACGAATGGCTTACCTATGCTAAAGCATTTGAATTAAAAGACTACAATAAGATTGCTGAATTCTTTCATTATCCTGTTATATTGTCTGGAAAATCCTATTCGAATAAAAAAACGGTGATGGAAACATATAAAGAACGTAGGGAAAAAAAAGTTCAGCCAGGGTATAAGTATAGTTTATCTGATGAGATTAAGTTTATTAAAATTTCAAATGAACTTGTAATTGCTGAATTTTATTACTCAAGATATAATGCAAAATACGAAAAATTATTTTCAGGCTCATCTATAGGCACTTATAAAAAGCTAGATGGTAAGTGGAAAATGAGTGAATACCAAAGTGGTGGCGATAAAGTTTTTTTCAGAAAATGAAGGCGTTGATTTCTATTTTGTGAAAACATAACTTATTATAAATCAATGATTTACGATAAATCGTGGGTCCTTTTCTATTTCTGCGTGAGGTTTTTGACTTTATTGTAACTTCAAGGTAATTTAACCAATGGAAATTACTACAACAAAAGAACACTGGGAAACAGTCTTCGCAAACAAACAGGAAAACGAAGTAAGTTGGTTTCAACCTTACCCCAAAACATCTATTGAATTTATTGAACTATTCAATATTCCATTGGATGCTAATATCATTGATATAGGAGGTGGAGATAGTCATTTGGTTGATTTACTATTAGAAAAAGGCTATCAAAATATATGGGTTTTAGATATTTCTGAAAACGCATTAGCTAGAGTAAAAAAAAGGCTTGGAGAAAAAGCAGCAAAAGTACATTGGGTTGTTTCTGATGTAATTGATTTTGCTCCTACAGTTCGATATGATTTTTGGCATGATCGTGCTGCCTTTCATTTTCTAACAGCAGATGAAAATATTAATAAGTATGTTTCTATTGCTGAAAAAGGAATCAAAGAGAATGGAATTTTGGTATTAGGAACATTTTCTGAAACTGGCCCAACGAAATGTAGTGGATTAGAAATAAAACAATATTCCGAAACTTCTATGTCGTCTAGGTTTGAGTTATCATTTGATAAAGTAAAGTGTATAACTGAAGAGCACCAAACGCCATTCAATACAATACAAAGTTTTTTATTTTGTAGTTTTAAATCTGTAAGAAATCCCTAATGCGATATAGTTCTTTTGGGCATTTTCTGTTAGTCCTAAACCTCCTGAAATATCGATTATAAAATCATTGTTAATTAAATAGGTAAAACCACAGTCAAATCTATGATCAGCTTTATTTTCGGTTGGAATAAATCCGTATAATTCTGTATAAAAACCAATTTTTTCTGTAAAACTAAAACCTGTTGTTAGTGTATAGATATAACTATGATTGGCATTTTCTCCATTCCATTCTGCACCTAAATTATAAGCAAGTGTGATTTTATTCGTCAATGTATGTTGCATTGTAAATCTAAAAGATGGTTTTATATACTTTGTCTGAAATTCTTCACTTCCTAATTTTGAAGATGTAATATGTCCTATTAATGATGTTTTTGGAATAAGCCCTTTTTCTTCAAAAAGAGCAGTTTTAAACCCAAATGAAATGGGTAAAAAACCTGTAGTTGTAGTTCTATTTATTTTTTCTGAAATCAATCCTGTAATTAGCCTAAGTTCAAATTTTTCATTTACTCCAAATTTCCATAACGAGGAAGGATAATAATAAGTTTTTTGGTTTTTATCTTTATTTTCAATTGTAAACCCGTTTTCAATTTGAATATATTTTTTAGGTGTTATAAATGGACACTCTGTTTGGTCTGGCCTGTCAAGTTGGATTGAAGGCAACTTTTGTCCGAATAATTTACAGGTAATCGCTCCTAAGCATATTATTAAAAGTGGTAAATATTTTGCCATTTATTATTTTCTATTTGTCTAATATTTGAAGCTTTTGATATTATTGTAAAACGGTAAAAAATATTTACAATTAGTATAATAAATTTTATTATAATGTAATATAATTAAAATATTGTATTGTCTAACGTCAGTATAAAGTGGACTAAAAAAGGTATAAATTAGTCGCGGATTTCCATCATTAACAATTAAAACAAAAATGACATGGAACAGAAACAAAAACAAACTACAGAGAATGTATGTCGTCAAATTGGTTATTCATTCTATTAAAACTAGATATTTAATCAGGTTTAAACAATTCCACCCCTTCACCTCCATTCACCCCTGTTTTCCCTCTTAAAACACAAAACTTGGCCCAAACTTGGCCGGGACTTATCCCAAACAAAAAGGGTCTATGAAAATGACTTCATAAACCCTTGATAATGTTGCCTTTCGGCTGTGGGCCCACCTGGGCTCGAACCAGGGACCACCTGATTATGAGTCAGGTGCTCTAACCAACTGAGCTATAGGCCCTTTCTTCACATTGTTTTTAAAGAATAAGGACGCAAATATACTTAATGCTAATTTAATTATCTATTTCCTGATAAAATCATTCTAAGCCGTGGCTATACTTGTAATCCTTGTCTATGAATGTATTTCGGGAAACCCTTAGCTATAAATAGCCCCCATACTGAACGATAAGAAATTTTTTGAGTAATAACAATTAGCAATATAATCACCCCCCCCTTATAATTTAACGCTTCATTAAATAATTTGCCGTTAATTTGCAACATCAAAATTGATTATGAAGAAATTATTATTTATTTTCTTATCCTTAGCAACCGTTTTCAATTCCTTTGCTCAAGAAAAAAAGAAAAACAAAGGATTAATGTCGCGCACTAGCGATCATTTTATGGTACAATTAAGTAACGAGCATTGGGTTGGTGTACCTGATAGTATAAAAAACAAAATGACTGGATTTGCAAGGGGTGCAAATATTTATATTATGATGGATAAGCGTTTTAAAGCTAATCCACAATGGGGTGCCGCTTTTGGTGTGGGCATAGGTAGTAGTAATATTTTTTTTAAAAATATGAATATCGATATTAAAGCAAAAGCAAATAAACTCCCCTTTAATATATTAGACAGCCTAGCTCGTTTTAAAAAATACAAATTAGCAACAGTTTTTTTAGAAATTCCTATAGAACTGCGCTTTACCTTAGATCCCGCAAATGAAAGCAAAAGTTTTAAAGCTGCATTAGGCGTTAAAGTGGGCACCCTCTTAAATGTGCATACCAAAGGAAAGGCTTTATTAGATAAGAATGGCACGGCTATAAACAGCTATACGTCTAAAGAAAATGGCAAGGGATTTTTTAATTCAACTCGCCTGGCTGCGACAGTTCGGGTTGGTTATGGTAATTTTTCATTATTTGGTAGTTACCAACTTAATAATATTTTTAAAGATGGCGTAGCATCACCTATAAAACTTTTTCAGGTTGGCTTAACCTTTAGCGGATTGTAATACAGATTATTTTTTATTATTTTTATCCCCCGTTTTTTCGGGGAATTTTTGTTTGTTGCTGCTTTGTAAAACCTTAACTTTGCAACTCACTCCATATCATGAGCGACGACATAAAACACGAATGCGGCCTTGCTTTCATTCGTCTTCGAAAGCCTTTTAGTTATTATCAGCAACAGCACGGCACCGTAATGTACGGCCTTAATAAGCTTTACTTGTTAATGGAAAAACAACATAACCGTGGCCAAGATGGGGCGGGTATTGCAGCCGTTAAATTAAATACTGAACCAGGTTATCCATTTATGCATCGCTTACGTAGCGGAGCTAATCAACCTATTGCTGATCTTTTTGCACAAATAGGAAAAGAAATAGAAGAAATAGAAAAACACCAGCCTGATATTAAAAATCATCCCGGCTTAATGAAAGGGCATATTAATTTTTTAGGAGAAGTTTTACTGGGTCATCTTCGCTATGGTACTCAAGGGAAAAATAATGCAGAGTTTTGCCATCCCTTTATTAAACGGCATACTATACCCTCTCGTAATTTAGCCCTAGCGGGTAATTTTAACCTAGTAAATACTGAAGAGCTTTTTGGGTTGGTAAACATTGATCCAGGGGAGTTTCAGCGCCAAAGTGACCTGGCTGCTATGATGGAAGTTTTATATCATTTTTTAGTAAAAGCTGATGAAGCTTTTCCGGGAGAAATGGATATGGTTAAAGTTTTAAAAAAGGCAATTCCTCTATTTGATGGCGGGTTTAATTTTTGCGGCATGCTGGGTAATGGCGATGCCTTTGTAATAAGAGATGCGCATGGTATTCGCCCTTCTTATTATTATATAAATGACGAAGTAATTGTTGCGGCCAGCGAAAGAGCTGCTATACGTACAGCGTTTAAACTAGAAGAAAATGAAGTAAAAGAATTGATGCCCGGTACCGCACTCATTGTAAAGGCAAACGGTACATATAGTTTGGAGCAAATTATAGAACCTAAAGAAAGAAAGGCCTGTAGCTTTGAACGTATTTATTTTAGTAGGGGAAGTGATGAAAAAATTTACAAAGAAAGAAATAAGTTGGGTTATTTATTAAGCAGTACGGTATTAAAAGCAATTGATTACGATTTAAAGCACGCTATTTTCTCTTTTATCCCAAATACCGCCGAAACCGCTTTTTATGGTTTAATAAAAGGTGCCGAAGATTATCTTAATAAAATTAAGATAGAACGTATTTTAAGTTGGGGAAAAGAATTTGATGAAGAGAAATTAACTGAAATGGTTAATCGCCGTATTCGTATTGAAAAAATTGCCATTAAAGATGTAAAATTACGAACGTTTATTACTGAAGATAGTAGCCGTAATGAAATGGTACAGCACGTATACGATATCACGTATGGCACCGTTAAAAAGCATATTGATATCTTAATAGTAATTGACGATAGTATTGTACGTGGTACCACTTTAAAAGAAAGTATTATTAGAATGTTGTCTAGGCTGGAGCCAAAAAAAATTATAATTGTTTCCTCGGCTCCACAAATACGCTATCCAGATTGTTACGGTATAGATATGAGCAAGATGGGCGATTTTATTGCTTTTAGAGCTGCGCTTGAATTATTAAAAGATAATGGTAAAGAAAAAGTGCTTGTTCAGATGCTTGATAAATGCAAAGAATTACAACGCAACAACCAATTGCATACTGAAAATGTGGTACGGCAACTTTATAAAACATTTACGCCTGAAGATATCTCTAACAAAATTGCACAATTAATAACTGCAACTGATATTTCCATTCCTGTAAGTGTTATTTATCAAACTATCGAATCTCTTCACGAAGCTTGTCCAACTAATTTAGGTGATTGGTATTTTACCGGAAACTACCCAACTCCTGGCGGAAATCGAGTATGCAATAAAGCCTTTATGAATTATATGGAAGGAAAAAATGTTAGAGGCTATTAGGGTTGTTAACACACATAAAATAATACACAACATTTTTACCTTTACGTTAACTTAAATAAGTTAACCAAAGATTTCATTTAATAACCCTGCTAAATGTATGCCCCCTATTAATAGTTGTTGATTTAAAATAGCTATATATTTAAAATTATATTGGTAACTTAATTTATCATCTGGTTTTATATCAGCATAAATATTTTCTACCTGTTGATAGGACTGCCAGACCCATTCACTAACTGGTTCTGCTTGCCATGTTTTTCTTTGTTCTTTAGTAGTATGATTAATGGCGGCTGTATATTCTGAATAGCTTAATTGTTGAAAATCTATCAATTTTGAATCCCATATCTGGTGAAGGTTATAGGAATCTTTAAACCAGCTTACTTTTATTTTATTACCGCCAAGGTCATCAAACCTGCCTGTATGCATTGGCTGATGCAAATCGCCAGCAATATGTATCAAAATTCGTAGATACAATATTTTTTTTTCTTGGTCCAGTTCTTTGTTTTTAAGCTCCGTTGTTAACCAGTTTATTTTTGTGTAGGCATCAGTAACGGTATCGGAAGCTAAATATGTTTTTAATTCAGTTTCGGTAAGTCCCGCCTTTAAATTTATGTAATGCCAGCGATCTAGATAATCAAATGCAGGATCTGATTTTATAAAGTCGGACCAGTTACTGGCTATAGCAATTGATTCGCTACCTAAAATTTTATATAATTGCTGCTTTGTATTTTTAGTAAGATAGCTATCGGCGATTTGTGCTATAATACGGTGACCTAATACACCCCATGCCATGCTACAAAAAGGTATATACAAAAACAGGTTGAGGGATATAAGTTTTTTAAAGATTTTCATTTTAAATATTTATTTTCAAAGCTAACTTAATGTTGTTGATATAAAAAGCTATTGATAATAATTATTGTTTTAGTTAATCACTTCAAATAATAATACCTGTGCTTTTTGTAAAGGATTAAAATTATTATCAGCAATAAATAATAAAGTTTTATGTCCGTTAGGTAGCTGTGGGCCAAAAGTTACACCCTCAATATTATCGATATAAATTCCTAGCTTATCCATATTTAAAAGCAACGTTTTTTTTGCCGCAGTAAAATTGAGATTATTCATTAGCGGAATTAAACTAATATCAGTGGCATTATTTAAATCGGCAATAAATATTTTTATTGTGCATGCAATTTTTCCTGTAGAAAAAGAGCGTTCTATTACTAATAATTTATTGTGGCCAATACTCAATATTTCGCTTACTCCATTTATTTTAAAAGCATTTTCGGGTATAGCTTTAAATGCTACCGGATCTAATTTATAAGCATATTGTGCTATACTTTTTTTCTTTCGGGTATTAAACTTAATTATTCGTATAAAGGAGTTATTATCGGCCAAATCTGCAGGGGGAGCATCTTCATATAGTGGTTCTTCTATATTTACATAAAGTGTTTTAAATTTATCTGCAAAACTAATGCCTTCAAAATTATTTCGTCTAGGCCCATTTTCTGTGGATTGCATTTTAAAATTATTAGGCAAAATAAAGCTGCTCTTATATTTACCATTTACCTTAATAATACTTACTGCAGGATTTATAAGTACCGTATCTTTTTGATTTAATATTCTTTCTCCCTCGCTATTCCAAGCTAAGCGGCCCGTTTTTAAATTATATCTAATAGATTCTGGGTCGGGAGTTTTAAAACGATCTTCCTTACTACTAGGATAAGTTTTTCCATTGGGCTGTAATAAATTTGTTACACTTGTAAATATTAAACTATCGATACCCTTTTGTGTAAAAAATAATTTTGCTGTATAAAACCTAGCTGCATTTTTTTCACTTCTGTCATCGCTAATTAAATAAAATAAATTATTTTTTTTATTATAATCGATGCCTGATAAACCTCCTATAGTGGTATTATTATAATTATAATTAAACGGCATTTCAAAAGCGCCAATATAATTAAGTTTATTAATAGTTGTGTTTTCGTTACTTATTTTTTTTATTGTAGTGCACGAAAAGGAAAGTAGCGAAAACCAAATAAATAATAATGTAGGTAGGCTGTAATAATGCATAAATGTATTTTATATGTAAAGTTGAGTAAATTTTTTTTCATTTAAATATAATTTCTTAATGATTAGTAAATTTTAATTTATTTTAATATTATTGGACATAATATTCCTTTTTAAAAAGTAATTTTAATTTTAAACTTATTTAAATGAAAAATATTTTTATAGTACGGCATGCTAAAAGCGAAAAAAAATTGGGAGGTACCGATTTTGAGCGCCCGCTTAATAAAAAAGGAGAATTTGACGCTTTAATGATGTCAAAACGGTTGTTAGATTCTAAAATTAAAGTTGATGCGCTTATTTCTAGTCCGGCATTGAGAACAAAAAAAACTGCAATATTATTCTCAGAAACATTAGAGATTCCGGTGACTGATATTATATTTAACGCTGCATTATACGACGCCCGTGCCGAACTATTTTATAAAGTAATAGCAGACTGTGCTGATAATTTTACTGCTATTGCTATATTTTCTCATAATCCCGGGGTAAGCGATTTTGTAAATAGCTTGAATACAGAAGTGACCATTGAGAATATGCCTACTTGTTCCATATTTGCTATACAAGCAGATATAGCAAATTGGACTAATTTCTTTAAAGCTAAAAAGAAATGTTTATTTTTTATTACTCCAAAAAAATGGAAGTAACAACGTAGTAAAAAATCTAAAAATTTATTAACAGGTTATTTCAAAATACACCGCTGTTTTGATGGGATTAGAGTAATAAGCAGGTATTTCATAAAATCCAATTTTTTTGTATAGATTAATAGCAGGAGTCATATAATTTAATGTATCTAATCTAATGACAGAATAATTAGTTTCTTTGGCAAAAGCGATTGCCTTAATAAGTAAATTTTTTCCAATGCCTTGTTCGCGAAAAGCTGGATGTACATACATTCTTTTTAATTCAGCAGTATGTGCATTTATTTTTCTTATAGCTACACAAGCAATAAATTCATTATTTATTTTGCAAAGAATAATGCATCCATCGGGTTTGGAATATTTTAATTGTATTTCATTTAATTCATTTTCAAAATCCTGAAAACTTAGGTCAATATTTAACCAAGCGACATACTCTTTAAAAAGTATTACTGCATTATTATAATCTTCTTTAGTATTAGCTATGATATAATCAGTCATTTTTAAATTGTTTTGTAGCCAGATAAAGGCCACTAAAAATAAGGACAGCAGCCAATATCTTATACAAAGCTAAATCTTCATGTAACAAAAAAATAGCAATTAAGGCGGCAAAAATTGGTTGCGTATAAATGTAAAAACCTGCGATAGAAGCCCCTAGCGATTTAATGCCATATAAATTAAATAGGTAAGCAAAAAAGGTTCCGGTTATAACAATACTGGTAATACTTATTAAGTCAACGGGGGTATATTTTAACCACGGAATTTGTGTAAACTCAATCCAGCCAAAAGGGAGAACAAAAACTAACCCAATAGTAAATAGCCATCTTAAAATAACAATGGGATTATATTTAAGCATAAGCGGTTTTACTAAAATAAAATAAGCAGTATAGGAAATAGCATTAATAATTATAAATAAATCTCCAAGTAAAATGTGATTATTGTTAGTTGCTTTATTTTTTGCTAAAATTAAGACAAGCGCACCCGAAAAGCCCAATGCTAAACCTAATAATTTAAATAGCCCTAGTTTTTCTTTTAATATCCAGCTTGCAATAAAAACAATTAGAATGGGGGTAATGAGTAAAAGTAGGGCAGCATGTATGGGATAAGTAAGTGAGAGGCCTTTTAAAAAAAACATTTGGTTTATGGCTATGCCTGTAATAGCGCAAAGAAAAAGGCGCAACCTATCTCGTTTATCTATTTTAATATTTACTGGCTTTATTAAATACCATAGCCAAAATAACAGAACGCATACCCCCACCCTTACAACATTTAAGCCAAATGGTTGTGCCAACTGGTGATTGGTAAGGTGTTTAACGGCAGAAATATTTATAGCAAAAAAAATGTTTGTAAAAATTAAAGCAATATGTGCTAATATTTTTTGATTCAAACTATTTTTTTGATGTAAAAGTAGGGGATAGCGATGAATTGATCAGTTAATTAAAACCTTAAATTTTTTACAGGGCGGATATATTTGAAGAACCCTATAATAAAAATGCTATGGCGATTTTATAAACCATAGCATTGTACTTACTAACCCAATAAGTAATTATTTTTTTATCGTTATGCCGATTGCATTTCTTTAATTTTTTCCCTAATCTTAACTTCTATTTCATTAGCCATTTCTGGATTATCGAGCATTAATTGTTTTACTGATTCTCTTCCTTGGCCAAGTTTGTCGCTGTTGTAGCTAAACCAACTTCCGCTTTTTTGTACAATGCCTAAATCAACTCCCATATCAATAATTTCACCCACTTTAGAAATACCTTCTCCATAAATAATATCAAATTCGGCAAGGCGAAATGGTGGGGCTACTTTATTTTTTACCACTTTTACTTTTACATGATTACCAATGGCGTCATCGCCATCTTTTATTTGTGCCATTCTGCGTATATCTAACCGTACAGATGCATAAAATTTTAATGCATTTCCTCCTGTTGTTGTTTCGGGATTCCCGAACATAACCCCTATTTTTTCACGCAGTTGATTGATAAAAATACAGCAGCTATTTGTTTTATGGATTGTGGCGGTTAATTTTCTTAGGGCCTGACTCATTAGCCTAGCTTGTAATCCCATTTTACTATCGCCCATTTCACCCTCTAACTCACTTTTTGGAACTAATGCAGCCACCGAATCTATCACCACCACGTCTAAAGCGCCAGACAGAATTAAGCGATCGGCAATTTCCAGCGCTTGTTCACCATAATCTGGTTGAGAGATCAATAAATTATCAATATCAACACCTAATTTTTGTGCATAAACGCTATCAAATGCGTGCTCAGCATCAATAAAAGCGCACATACCGCCTTTTTTTTGTGCTTCGGCAATCACATGAATAGCCAATGTTGTTTTACCAGAGCTTTCTGGACCATAAATTTCTACCACCCTGCCTTTAGGTAATCCTCCAATACCCAATGCCATATCTAGTCCTATTGAACCCGTTGAGATAACTTCCTGTTCAACAATTCCCTTGTCACTCATCATCATTACTGAGCCCTTGCCAAAATCTTTATCGATTTTGTCCATCGTTAATTTTAGGGCTTTAAACTTTTCTGTTTTTTCTAAATTGTCTGACTTGCTCATGTTCTATTTTTTTTAAACCGTCCAAATAATTTTCGGGACTATTTCTGCGTGATAAATGTAAATTAGAAAACAAAGATAATCCTTTTATTTTAATAACACTAATTATTTTAGTATTTTTTTGATAATTTATTTAGTTTATTATTTTTAACAAAAAACTGCTCTTACTCCTCGTTTGATAACACAAAGATCAATGCGTCTAATTTTTTTCTTGTAGTGTTGCTTATTTAATATATTTAGTAATAATTTTATTTATAGTAATTGTTGCAAGTAATTAAATGGCTTTTTTATAATGTATTAACTCTAAAAATACCCATTAGCAAAATGAATGAACAATCTGTAAGTAGCATTCGTACCTTCGCCATATGAATTATTTAGATGAGTTGAACGGTCCGCAGCGAGAGGCAGTAATGCATGTAAACGGACCCATAATGATCATTGCTGGGGCTGGAAGCGGAAAAACTAAAGTACTTACCACCCGTATTACGCACTTAATGGCGGCACACAAAATTGACAGTTTTAATATATTGGCACTCACTTTTACCAATAAAGCTGCAGCCGAAATGAAAGAAAGGGTAGAAAAGATTATAGGCAATAGCGAGGCTAGAAATTTGTATATCGGCACTTTTCATAGTGTATTTGCCAGAATACTGCGATCTGAGGCCCCTAAACTAGGATATCCAAGCAATTTTACCATTTATGATACAGATGATGCCAAATCGGTGGTTAAAACCGTGATTAAAGAAATGGCATTAGATGATAAGCATTACAAACCTAATGTAGTCTATAACCGAATATCTGCTGCTAAAAATGCGCTTATTGGCGCAACAGAATATATGAACGATTGGGCCCTGCAGCAAGAAGACGCCAGGGCAAACCGGCCTGCAATAGGTAAAATTTATGATGCATATGTAAAGCGTTGCTTTAAAAATGGGTCAATGGACTTTGATGATCTCTTGTTTAAAATGTATTTGTTACTTAAAAATTTTCCTGAATCCCTAAGCAAATACCAGCGAAAATTTAAATATGTAATGATTGATGAGTACCAAGATACCAATACGGCTCAATATGAAATTATTAAACTGCTTGGGGCTATGCACGAAAATGTTTGTGTAGTAGGAGATGATGCACAAAGTATTTATAGCTTTCGTGGTGCAACTATCGAAAATATTTTACAGTTTAAAAAAGATTACGACGAAGTAAAAGTGATAAAACTGGAACAAAATTATAGAAGCACAAAAAATATTTTACACGTTGCCAACGAAATTATTGCCAATAATAAAGGGCAAATAGAAAAAAAATTATTTACCATTAACGCCGAAGGTGAAAAAATAAACCTTGTACGCACGATGACAGATAATGACGAAGGTAAGATGGTGGCAGACACCATTCAGGAACAAAAACTTCGTAATCATTATTACAATAAAGATTTTGCTATTCTTTATCGTACAAATGCACAGAGCCGAAGCTTTGAAGAAGCCTTACGTCGTATGGGTATTGCTTATCGAATTTACGGAGGTACAAGTTTTTATCAGCGCAAAGAGGTAAAAGACTTTATTGCTTACCTACGTTTGGTTGTAAATACAAGGGATGAAGAAGCACTAAAACGTATCATCAACTTACCAGCAAGAGGTATTGGAAAAACAACAATTGATAAAGCTGTATTGTTTGCCAATGAAAATAACTTAAGTATGTGGGATATTATTAGTAATGCCCGCAGGTATGGTTACAAAGGAGGCACCCTTGAAAATATTGACAACTTTGTAACTATGATTAAAATGTTTCAAAGCGAACTTGTAAAAAAGAATGCCTACGAATTATCCATTATTGTTGGTAAAAGCACCAATATAGTTAAAGAGTTATTTAATGATAAAACAACAGAGGGCTTGGCTCGGCATGAAAACGTACAGGAGCTTTTAAACTCTATTAAAGAATTTACCGAAACGCCAATGAATGAAGAAGATGGGGAAGTAGGAGATAAAGGCTTAGGAACTTACCTGCAACAAATTGTTTTATTAACAGACGCAGATGATGATAAAGGAAATAGTGATGTAGTAAAACTAATGACCATTCATGCAGCAAAAGGATTAGAGTTTCCAGTAGTATTTGTTGGGGGATTAGAAGAAACACTTTTTCCAAACGCAATGTCCATTAATACCCGGGAAGAACTGGAAGAAGAACGTCGTTTATTTTATGTGGCCATCACCCGTGCCAAGCAAAGACTTTGGTTAAGTTATTCCAATGCGAGATACAGATATGGCCAATTACAGCAAAATGACCCCAGTCGATTTATTAAAGAAATTTCGGAAGAGTTTGTAGATAAAAGCTACGCAGGTATGGCGGCTACTGGTGGTGGGTGGACCCAAGGCGGTGCAAAAGAAAGAATGCAACGAAATTTTGGAAATAATGCCCGGGATGCTACCAAGCATGTCGAAAAAATATATGGCGCATTAACTACAAAAAAAATGACAGGAGCATTTTCTTCAAAGCTAGCAACAAATAAAACCGTTGAACATACTCCTTCTAAAAATTTTGAACCCAGTGACACTGGTAATTTACAGGTAGGTAATAAGGTAGAACATCAAAAATTTGGTTTTGGTGAAGTAATGACAATGGAAGGCGCAGCACACAATCCTATAGCAACCGTAAATTTTGATTTAAATGGAGAAAAAAAAATTATGTTGAATTATGCTAAACTTAGGATAATAGAATAACTATGCTTTTGCGAAATCGGAAATTTCTATTCTGCAAACCAAGATTCAATCCAAAACAGCGTAATTGTTGTTAATTTTGTATCGAATTATTTAAATACAGTATTATGATCAAGACAGGAAACCCAATTATTAGTATTTATACCGAAATGACGCCTAACCCAGAAACGATGAAGTTTGTGGCGAATAAATTATTATACCCTGGTAAAAGTATCGACTTTGCAGATGAAGCAAGTACAAAACCTTCGCCACTAGCACAAGAGCTATTTACCTTTCCCTTTATTAAAGCAGTTTTTATTGCTAGTAATTTTATTACCCTAACTAAAACATTTGAAACAGAAGATTGGCAGGATGTAATTCCTTCTATTAAAACATTTTTAAAAGAATACCTAGAAGAAGGAAAAGTGGTGGTTAATGACGAAGAAGTAGCGGTTATGAAAACAGAGAGTAGTAATACCGTTAGTGCCGATGATGACGATGTAGTAAAACGTATTAAAGAATTACTTGAAAACTATGTTAAACCAGCTGTAGAAATGGATGGCGGAGCTATTCAGTTTAAAAGTTATGAGGATGGCAGGGTAAATTTAATGATGCAAGGAAGCTGTAGCGGTTGCCCATCAAGTATGATTACCTTAAAAGCTGGAATAGAAGGTATGATGAAACGTATGATACCCGAAGTAAAGGAAGTAGTTGCTGAGGCAGAATAATCCACAAAATTCACGCAAGTGATCTTTAATATAAAATAATATAAGCATCTATTATCGGATGCTTTTTTATTTTGATGAATACATGCTAAATTGAATAAAATTACATTCTTGTACATCAAGTAAATCCCATTAACCAATTGAATATAATAGACATTTATTATCAGTTTATCACAGATATATCATACACTACTTGGTATGAATTTGTTGCAGTGTTTGCCGGAATTATAAGTGTGTGGTACGCTCGCTCCGAGAATATTTTAGTATACCCAATTGGATTAATTAATACCATCATTTACATCTATATAAGTTTTAAAGGACAGCTATTAGGTGAAGCTGCAGTAAATTTTTATTACACTATTATGAGCGGTACAGGTTGGTACATGTGGACAAGAAAAAACCAGCAGAAAGAAATGATATTACATATTACTTTCTCCGATAAAAAAAATTGGGTACAACAAATTGGATTCTTTTTGTTTTTTTATATCAGTATTTGGGGGTCGCTTACCTATTTTAAGTCGGCCTTTTTTGAAGGTGTTATTCCTTGGGCCGACGCCTTCGCCTCTGCAACTGCGTTTACTGCCATGTGGTTGATGACCAAAAAAAAAATAGAAAGCTGGTACTGGTGGATAGCTACAAATATGGCATGTATACCCTTATACTTTGTAAAACATTATGTTTTTACAAGCATATATTATTTGGTATTATTAGTAATGGCTATTTTTGGTTTAATTGAATGGAAGAAAAATGTATCGTTTATAAAAAAAACTAAAAGCTAATTGTTATAGCGTGAGAAATAAAAAATACTGGTTAATTATTAAAGCTATTTTAATAATTATGTTAACCTTAATTATTTTTGCCGTGCCTACAACAGACGTTTTTAGAAAATGGTTTAGATTTATAATGCTTACGATTTTTGTTGTTCGTTTTATTATTGATTTAAGTGCTTATAAAAATAATAATGATTAAAAAAATTGTTATCATCGGCCCCGAATCAACAGGAAAAAGCACCTTGTGTACCTTGCTTGCTGAGCACTATAATAGTATAGCTGTAGAAGAATATGCCAGAGAATATCTTACTAAAAATGGCACAGATTATACTTTTGAAAACTTACTAGATGTAGCAAAAGAACAGGTGAATAAAGAGCAAGCGGCGGTTGAAGATGCCCAGTTCAAAAACAAATCAACAATTTTTATTGATACAGATATGTATGTAATGAAAGTTTGGTGTGAGTTTGTTTTTAACAAATGTCACCACTGGATACTTAACCGTATTGTGGAAAGAAAATATAACCTGTACTTACTTTGTGATGTAGATTTGCCTTGGGTTAAAGACGAATTAAGGGAATATCCAGATTTAGTAAATAGGCAAAAATTATACCATCATTATAAAGATATTCTTATTAATCAAAGTGTGGCTTGGGTAAATATTAGCGGCGATTATGAGGAAAGGCTAGAGAAGGCTATATTGGCTGTAGAAAACTTATAAAAAGTTTACTTTATTATATCCCGCACATCCACATCTCCCCCCAAGTTATTCATTTGTGTTACTATATAATTGTAACGTCTGGCTACATAACCACTCAAAGGTTTTACAGTAAATCGTTTTGGATTAGGTAAACAAGCTGCAATTTTTGCCGCTTGAGACATAGTTAAATCCTTTGCGTTTTTATTAAAGTATTTTTTTGCGGCAGCTTGCACACCAAAAATGCCAGGACCCATTTCTGCTATATTTAAATACCGTTCTAGTATAATTCGTTTTGTCCACATTGCCTCTACAGAAAAAGTAAAAAACACTTCAACACCTTTTCTTAAAAATCCGCCTCCCTGATACAAAAAAACATTTTTTGCAACCTGTTGGCTGATAGTGCTAGCTCCTCGTACTTTATTAGGATGTCGTTTATTATATTTAATTGCAAGTTTAATTGCTTTTAAATCAAAGCCGTCGTGATCGGGAAAAAGCTGATCCTCGCTACTTATTACAGCAAGTTTAATATTACTCCCCATATCCTCATATCTAATATAATCTCTTTGCAAACCATAACCTTCAAAAATGCTAGTAACCTGCGTTAGAGTAATGAGTGGATTAAATATTAAGCCAGAAAATAAATATACTGTTGAAGAAATATAACCAATAAAAAAAACTTGCTTAAAAAAGATAGCCGTTTTTTTTATTGCCTCAATATGACGTAGCCAAAAATAATAAACTGCCCCTAGAATAATGACTATGCCAAAAATAATTGACATTTTTAGCTGCAGGTTTACAATTGGAAAGCCTGCAACAGAAAATTTTTTATAAATAAATATTAAAAAAAAGCTAAGGTGTAATATAAATAACCAAAAAAATATTTTTTTTAATAAAACCCAAAAAAAATTCATTTCTAATGTTTTACTAATGTATAAATAATTCCAGCTAAAATTGCAACCCCAAAGATTAGGTATAGTGCACCGGAAATTCGGTTAATAATAAGAATTACCCGATCACTTAATTTGTTTCCAATATAACCCGCTCCCAATACTTTTCCAATATCTGCTAGCATATTTATGCCCAAACAAGTAGAAAAAATTATAATACGATCATAAAAAGAATATACCGATGCTAAAGATGCGGCCATAATTACCCAAAAAGAAATAACCGCTGGATTAAGGGTGTTGATGATAAAACCCGAGCTCATAATAGCAAAATAATTTGTTTTTTTTTCGGTATCTGTAAATACATCCCCCGCTATCTTAAGCGGTTCTTGTAATGAACGAGATTCTATTTTTTTTATAAAAGAAAAATAAATACCCATTCCAATTAAAAAAACACAGCCGGCTATGCCTATCGGAATTTTAAAATCTAATAATATTTTAATGGCTTCGCTAAAACCATTGCTAAGTATCACCCAAATAATATCGCTAACCCAAACGCCAATAATGAAACTAAATCCGCCACGTCGGCCATGGTTTATACTCTGTTTAATAATAGTAAAAATTATCGGCCCAACTGAGAAAATTAACAGCAAACTAACCACCAGGCCTTTTATAAATGCATCAATCATTTGTTAAATTTAAGAAAGCATTTTTAAAAATATAAATATAATTGTTTACCCATTTACAAGAATAAATTTTTTAAGTGTTTACAGACTTATTTTTTTATTAAAAAATTTTATAATTATGATTTATTTAACACCTGACGGGATAATTAAGACTCCTATTTTTAGTCAGATAACATTAGTGGGACTATTGGATTTGATTTTATAATTTATAATACCAACTATTATGCTAAAAAGAATTAAAAACAGCGATTGTATTATTATCTTTTTTATTTATTGGATATAATGCCCAGGCTCAAATTTATAAAAACATGAGTATGGGGGGGATGTTGCATATATTTACCAGGGCGATCTTACGCCAAAGCAACTAAGGTCGTTTAAAACAATTGAACCTGGATTTTCTTTTTTTGTAAAAAAGCCTATCAATTATTTTCTTTCAGTACGGGGACATATCAGCATTGCAAAATTAAAAGGAGATGATAGTAGATACACTAACCCATCGTAAATTTGGAAAGAAAAATAAAGATATTGATTGCCCAACAATAAAACTTTAAATAATGTTTTCTGCTTTTAAAAAACTTTGCCAATCATCTAGCATAGGACCTTTAAGCACCCGAGGAAATTTATGTTGGCCACCAAGTTTCCCTTTTGATTTCATAAATTTCATAAATGTGCTTTCTGGTAACACTGTAAGCATAATTTGTTTTAATGCGTACTTACGCTCAACATCATAATCATCATTTAATTCTTTTAAGTTGGTGTCAATTTTATTTTTTAGCTCTTCGGCGTTAACTTTATCGTCTGTTGCTACATACCAATGGTGGGCAAAAAAAGTTCCATAAGGCACCCCTGCAACTGTAAACTCAGGAATAGAAATATTTAGATCCGCACTCACCAATTCAATTGCTTTATTCATATTATCCACACTAAGATGTTCGCCAACCAAACTTAAAAAATGTTTGGTCCGCCCAGTAATAATAATCTCACTTCTTTCTTTATCAACCAATCTAATGGTATCGCCAATGGCATAACGCCAAGCTCCCGCGTTGGTACTAATTAAAATAGAGTAATCTTTATGCTCATCAATTTCATGAATCATGTAAGCTTCTGGCTCATCAACCATATTCCCTTCTACATCAAAATTTTTTGAATCAAATGGCACAAATTCAAAAAACACATTATTGTTAAGGGCGAGGTGCATGCCAATTGCATCTTGTCTATTTTGAAAAGCTAAAAATCCTTCACTGGCTAAGTAGGTTTCTATATAAGTAATCGGCTTCCCCATTAATTTTTCAAATCCTTTTTTATAAGGCTCCATAGCAACTCCGCCATGCACATAAAATGCCAGGTTAGGCCATATTTCATGTATGTTTTTTAATGCGTACTTCTCCACAATCTTTTCCATACATAATTGTAACCAAGCAGGCACACCTATAATAAAACCAATATCCCATTGAGGCGCACTATTTACTACTTCATTTATTTTTTTTGCCCAATCTTTTTCTTTGGCAATTTTTTTACCTGGCTTATAAAAGCCAAGACTTTGAAACCAGAAAGGAATATTTTTTTGTTGAATTCCACTTAAGTCGCCAGCAAAATAAGTTGGCCCCTTTTGGAGTTGTGTGCTTCCTCCTAAAATTAGCCAGCCTTTACCCACAGAACTTCTTGGTATGTTTTCATATTTGGCCAAACTAAAGAGCTGATTAAAACTAGTAATGGTATTACTTCTAATTAACTCTTTGGTAATGGGAATAAATTTGGTCGTTGCGTCGCTGGTGCCACTACTAAGGGCAAAATATTTTATTACTCCTGGCCAGCAAACATCCGGGCTACCCTCTTTAGCTTTATACCACCACGCATCATAAATTTTATTATAGTCGAAAGTTGGAACATTTAGTTGAAATTTTTTACCGGGATGATTACTCATTAAAACCTCATCAAAACGATATCGCTGACCAAATTCGGTAAACCTAGCTTTTTTTAAAAGCTTTTTAAGTACTTTAATTTGTTGGTTTCTAGGATTACTTATAGGGATATTAAGTGCTCGAGCAATAGACTTAGGGAGCTTAATATCAAAAAGAGGCATTGTTAGTTATAAGGTTAAAGAAAGGAAAGATAAAGAAAAAAAACGGGACAGGTTCACTCTACCCCATAGCAAAAGGAATGGCGTTGAGTATAGGGGAACAGTTTGTGCAATATATTATTTTATTTAGTGATGAATAAACCCTCGTGTTTAATCGAAAGGCAAAATATCTACTTATATTAAATTAGATGCTTCCTTAAATTAAGACACAAAAGGTTAGGAATGTTGTGATAGAAAGGGGGAGATGTAACTAATTAATCATTAAATTTGTGTCCTAAAACAAAGCTATATGAAGAAGATTTTTATTATGATTGCGCTTTCGCTCAGTCTATTTAAAGCGCAAGCCGATGAAGGCATGTGGTTGCCTATGTTATTGGGTAAGCAGGTATATGCTGATATGGTAAAAAAAGGATTAAAACTTACCGCGGAACAATTGTATTCCATCAACAAGTCATCGCTTAAAGATGCCATACTGATTTTTGGTGGCGGATGTACCGGAGAAATTGTAAGTAGCCAAGGTTTAATTTTTACCAACCACCACTGCGGATATAGTGCCATTTCGGGAGCAAGTACGATTGAGCATAATTATTTACGTGATGGGTTTTATGCTTACAATAAAGAACAGGAAATAAAAAGCACGCTTACTGTGCAGTTCTTGGACCGTATTGTAGATGTTACCAAAGAAGTTGAAGACCAGTTAAAAGGTTTAAGCTGGGCCGACAGGGTTAAAAAGATCGCAGATGTTTATAAAGCCATTACTGATAAAGTTTTGGACAAAGAAAATGAACTTGCAGGAAGAATCTATCCCATGTTCAAAGGCAACCAGCATATCATGTATGTTTACAAAACTTACAGAGATATACGCCTTGTGGGTGCTCCTCCTGAGAGTGTAGGTAAGTTTGGAGGTGATACCGACAACTGGGAGTGGCCACGCCACACTGGCGATTTTTCGGTGTTTCGTGTGTATGCCAGCAAAGACGGAAAACCTGTTCCTTACAGTGCAGATAATGTTCCGCTGAAACCAAAACATTTTTTACCCGTAAGTATTAAGGGGATTAAAGATGGTGATTTTGCTATGATCTACGGCTATCCTGGCGGAACTACCCGTTACGAAACCAGCTATGGTATTAAACTGAAAAACGAAATTGAAAACCCTTCACTTGTTGGTTTGCGTGATGTACGTTTAAAATTTATGCACGAGCAAATGATTAAAGACCCCGCAGTAAAATTAAAGCTGGCCGACAATTATGCCGGTGTTGCCAACTACTGGAAATTTTTTGATGGCGAAACAAAACAGCTGATCAAATACAAAGTATTTGATGAAAAACAGGCTTTTGAAAACAAATTCAATGCATGGGCAAAAGAAAAGCCAGAGTATGAAAATGTGATGGCTGATTATGCAAAGAATTATGCCACCTGGACTCCTTACAGTAAAATGCGCCAGTATTTAAATGAAGGAATTATGGGTTCCCCTTTAGCCGGTAATGCTTCCAGGTTAATTTCTCTAGAAGACAAACTGCTAAAAACAAACACACTGGCCGCCGAACTTAAAAAAGCGATTGAAGCAGCAACAGCGGCACGTGATGCCTTTAAGGCAAGTGAAGACCTGCCAAGTGATGAAAAAATACTGGCTGCCACAGCCATGATGTTTTACAACGATGTAGATAAGAGCCAGCACCCGATTGGTTTTTATGAAGGCATGAAATCGGCTTACGGCAGCCTTAAAGATGAAGCTACTTTTAAAGTCTGGGCACATGATGTGTTTGCAAAAACCATGATGCTGGACGATGCAAAATGGAAAGCATTTACAGAAAGTCCTACTGCTGTTGCATTACAAGAAGATCCTGCTTTTGCGTATGCTGCTGCATTTACAAAAAATTATACCAGTAAATATCTATCCCTGCGTACAGATTTTGTCAACAATAACGATGAGCTGGGCAGGGCCTACCTGAAAGGTATTATGGAAATGAACCCGGCAGCCGTAAATAAAATGTATCCCGATGCAAACTTTAGTATGCGTGTAAGTTATGGCGCTGTAAAAAGTTATCGCCCTAGAGATGGAGTATTTTATGATTATGTAACCACCGGCAAAGGAGTGTTAGAAAAATATGTTGCGGGCGATTATGAATTTGACTTGCCGGCCAAACAAATTGATTTATTAAAGAAAAAAGATTTTGGTCAATATATAGACAAGCGTACAAATGACCTAGTGATTGGTTTTATTACTACCAATGATATCACCGGTGGCAACTCTGGCAGTCCGGTCATAGATGGTAGCGGAAATTTATTAGGACTTGCTTTCGATGGCAACTACGAAGCGCTTAGCCACAAAATTGCATTTGATAAAGACCTTAACCGTACTATTAATGTGGATGTACGTTATGTACTTTGGTGTATTGATAAATTAGGAGGTGCAAAAAATATAATTGACGAGCTAAAGTTGGTGAGGTAAGAGTTTGTATACACTTGTTTAAACTGCCTTGAAATAATCAAGGCAGTTTTTTTATACCTTCGTCTCATGCAAATATTCAATATCGAATTTAAAGCAGCCGCAAAAGAATTGGATGTATTAGAAAATTTATTGGCTCAACACAATGCTCTATTTATTGGCGAAGACCATCAGATTGATACTTATTTTAATGTACAAACTGGCAGATTAAAATTACGTGAAGGGAATATTGAGACCGCTTTGATACATTATGAAAGAGAAAATTTTGCAGGAGCTAAATCCAGCCATGTTTTATTATATCAACACCTGTCAGATAAAACACTTAAAGAAATTCTTATTAAAACCCTAGGCATAAAAGTGGTAGTTATTAAACGTAGAAAAATTTACTTTATTAACAATGTAAAATTTCATTTTGATACTGTTGCAGGCTTGGGGACTTTTGTGGAAGTAGAAGCCATTGATAAAGATGGAAGCATTGATAAAGAAAAACTGCAGGCGCAGTGTGATGAGTATGCTGCTATGTTTGGTATTGCTGCTAAAGATTTTTGTTCACTTTCTTATAGTGATATGATTTTGGAGAAAAACTGATACCTATTCAACATCCTCTTACGTCACTTATGCTGAGGAACGAAGTATTTTAAATTATATAAATGAGACTCCTCGTGCCTCTAAATGACAAAGGCAACTTATCTTTGCCTCATGGCAGAAGACTTAAACATCATACAGGGAACAAAAGAAGAAATCTACCAATCACTCACTCCTCAAATAAAAGCATTGCTGGAAGACGAGCCCGATCTTATTGCCAACCTGGCAAATATAAGTGCTGCACTTAAAGATCAGTTTAAATGGTTATGGGTTGGTTTTTATTTGGTAAAAAATGATGAATTAGTGCTGGGCCCTTTTCAGGGGCCTGTTGCCTGCACAAGAATAAAAAAAGGAACGGGTGTTTGTGGTGCAGCGTGGCAAAATGCTGAAATATTAATAGTTGCTGATGTAGAAAAATTTCCAGGCCATATTGCTTGCAACAGTTTATCTAAATCAGAAATTGTTGTACCCATTATTAGAAAAGGAGAGGTGATTGGGGTGCTTGATGTGGATAGTGCAGAACTTAATTTTTTTGAAGAAATAGATAAAAAATATTTAGAAGAAATAGTTTCGAATATTATTTTTTAGGTTCTATTATCCTTCCAATCCCATAAATACATACAGGCATAAGTTCTGTAGGGAATCCATCTTTTTGAAACAGTAAGCATTTTATCTTTCATTACTTTTTTATCAGCAGTATTAATATTATATAATTTACAAACAGCTTGTTGAATACCTAAATCATCTACCGCAAAAATATCCTCTCTCCCTAGTGTAAAAATTAAAATCATTTGTACCGTCCATTTGCCAACGCCCTTTATTTGAGTAAGATATTTTATTAATTCCTCGTTAGTCATCTTGTATAACTTAGCATCTGTTATTTTTTCTGTAATAAAAAAATTACAAACATTTAATACATAATTAGTCTTAGCATTACTGAGCCCTATACTTCGTAAGGTTTCAAACGGCATTGTCGCAATTTGTATCGCTGTAGGATTTTTGTTGCTGAATAAATTGATAAACCTGCGGTGAAAAACATCTGCAACTTTTGTACTTAGTTGCTGGCTCATGATGGAAAAACATAAATGCAGGTAAACATTTTTTCTTTTAGCCAGCATAAGCGGTTGCTGCAACTCAAGTATTTTTTTTAATTTTTTGTCTTTAGTAAGATGTAATACATGCTCCATATTGATGGCCAATAAGTGTTTTATTTATTTTTTGGCCTCTTTATTTAATATACCTCCCAGCTCATTTCTCCCCCCCTTTCATCCTTCAAATTAATACCTGTTTCTGCCAGCTGGTCTCTTATCTTATCACTTGTTACAAAATCTCTTTTTGCTTTGGCTTCCTTTCTTATTTCAATCAACAGGTCCATTACCCCATTCAGTAGTTCATTATTGGCAGTACTTTTTTGCAAACCAAAAATATCTTCTAAATAAATTTTAAATTTTTGTTGCAGCAGCGATAAGGTTTCAGCAGAAATTGCAGCTACAGGTATTAGCCCCTCTTTAATAGAATTAATAACTGGTACCAACTCAAACATACTGCCCAAAACTTTTGCTGTGTTAAAGTCATCATTCATAAACTCGTCACACTCATTTATTAATTTGTTCACTTTTGCATCTAGTTCTACATCAACTGCCAACAGCTCACTACCAAACTCCAACTGTTTCAACACTTCATAAGCATCCCAAAGTCTTTTCAATCCTTTTTCCGACGCCTGCAATGCATCATTACTAAAATCAAGTGTGCTTCGGTAATGAGTTTGCAACATAAAAAACCTTACCGTCATAGGTGTATAAGCTTTTTCCAATAATGGATGATTACCAGTAAATAATTCTTCTGGCAAAAATCCATTGCCCAAAGATTTACTCATTCTTATTCCATTAACAGTAAGCATATTAGTATGCATCCAAAAATTAGCTGGGCTGATATGATAGCATGCTTGGCTTTGTGCAATTTCATTGGTATGGTGTGTAGCGGCCAAGTCTATGCCACCGCCATGTATATCAAATTTTTTGCCCAGGTATTTTTCACTCATCGCCGAGCATTCAATATGCCATCCGGGGAAACCCATTCCCCAAGGACTTGGCCATTGCATTAAATGCTCTGGTTTGGCTTTTATCCAAAGTGCAAAATCAAGTCTACCGCGTTTTTCGTTCTGTCCGCCAAGCTCCCGAGTGCCTTCTAGTAAATCATCCATTTTACGATTAGTAAGTATGCCGTATGGTTGCGCCTTATTATATTTTTCTACATCAAAATAAATGGTGCCGTTTACTTCGTAAGCATATCCATTGGTTATAATTTGTTTAGTAATTTCTATTTGTTCTACAATATGTCCGGTAGCTGTTGGCTCTATAGATGGTGGCAAATTATTAAGTAGTTGCATAACATGATGAAAGCCCAATGTGTATTTTTGAACAATCTCCATCGGCTCTACTTTTTGCAGGCGAGCCAGTTTACTAAATTTGTCATCCCCTTCATCCTGATCGCCCTCTAAGTGTCCGGCATCAGTAATATTTCTAACATAACGTACTTTATAGCCCAGGTAAACTAAGTAGCGATAAATTATATCAAAAGAAATAAAAGTACGGCAGTTGCCTAGGTGTAGATTGCTGTAAACCGTTGGTCCACAAACATACATACCCACATGATCGGGTATTAGGGGTATAAAAAATTCTTTTTCTCTTGAAAGGGTATTATATATTTTTAATGACATAAATTAATTTAGTGTTTTTTAATTTTTAATTTTTATGCCCGCTAATTTAAACTAGTTAACGAGATAGCTATAAAAATAAACTTATCTATTATTGTTTACAAAGATATTAAGCTAAGTACCAACAGTAACAGAAATATTGATATGTGTATAATACTTTCATGAGAGAAGGCTAAGATATTAATTTTTACGCATTTGTACGTCGGCAATAATAGAAAAATGATCACTTAATTTTTTTTTGACGAGCTGAAACTGAAGCACCTCCATTTTTTTATCAACAAAAATATTATCTATACGCAACACAGGTGATAATCCGCTATAGGTACGGCCAATGCCGTTGCCCTTTTCTACAAAAGCATTGGTTAATTCTTTACCAATGGTATGATATGCATAACTATTTGGAACATCATTAAAATCGCCGGTAATAATTATCGGATAAGGACTTGTTTTAATTTCAGCTTGTATTCTATCGGCTTGTATTTGTCGCTTTATAAAGCCAATTTTAAACTTGCTGATAATATTTTTTGACTCTTTAATAGCACGCGCATCTTCAACAGTTGGCATATCAAGATATTTTAAATTAGACCTACTAAATCGTAAAGATTGTAAGTGAATATTAAAGATTCTGAAAGTGTCTTTATTTTTTACAATATCTATAAACTGAAAAATAGAATTATAATCGTAAGGATAAAAGCTAACAGTTTTTTTATTTATGATTGGGAATTTTGAAAAAATAATTAATCCAAAATGAGCATAGCCCCAAAAATCTTCTTTACTATTATAGGAATAAAAATAATTATTAAATTTAAGTTTACGCAAATACTCATTCACATGTCCGTGGTCAATTATGGTACTATCTTCGGCAACCATTTCTTGAAAGCATGCAATATCGGGTTGGTATTCGTTAATAGTATTTAGCATTTTATTTTTTATTTCTGGATGGTTTTTATTTTCCATTACATTAAACTGTGCTACATTCCAGGTCATTATACGTAATGTATGATTTGGCTTTTCTTTAGTAAAGGAATTAGATAAATTAAAAGCAATAATATTACTAATGGGTTTAAAGGCAAGCATTAGTGCAATTACTGAAATTAAAGTACGAACTGGTTTAATAAATAGCCAGAAGAAAATAAAAGCTATTAGCAGCAGTAAAAAATAAAAAACAGAAAGTGTTAATAAGGAAATGAACCAAAAATATTTTGGATTAAATAAATATCCATAACAGCCAAATAGAAATAGTATTGCAACAATAAAATTGGTAACAATAAAAATTCGTTTTGTCAATTTACGAATAAAAAGATTTCGCATAATATAAAGGTAATGTTAACTACTAAAAAAATTATTTAATCTTCGCTTGCCTTTTTTAAAATATCTTTTTCTTCTTTGGTGAGAGAATTATATCCCTTTTGGTTTATCTTATCCAAAATTTGATCAATTTTATCTTCGGTAACATTTAATATCTTATTGTACAAGTTTGCTTTTGGGACATTATAATGCACTCTGTTTTTTATGGCAGTTCGAGGATATTTTTTATTAGGATTAAAAACATTAATAAACCAATCATAGCTTTTATTCATCCAAATGCTGGCATCTATTTTATTTTGTAATAGGGTTATAAACAAAAAACCTGCAAATGCGCCACCAATATGAGAAAGAGCCTGTGCCGCTGGAGCTGTAGCAACGTCGGCTATATCAATAAAAATATAGATAAAAGTAAGTACCCAAATGGGTATGCCACCACGGATGTGTTTAAAAAAACGATAATTATATGCTATTCTTGTTGCAGCAACAGAAACGGCCATTATTGAAGCATTAGCTCCTAATAAATTAGCAGAATCAATTATTGCCCTGTTGGTTGGAATTAAATACGTTGCAATAATAAAGAACAAAGCGCCTGCAATACCTCCATATAAATAAATAGGTATAAGCTTTTTATTGCCTGTTAAATTTTGTAAAATATCACCAAATACCCATAGCCATAACATATTACTTATTGCCCTTACTAATTCAGTATCACTAAACATGTACGTTAAAATTGTCCAATAGCGATTACTTAATTTACCAAGGCTTGCAGGTAAAGAAAACCAATTAACTACCTGTGTAAAAAAAACATTAGCAGAATTATCATTAACAGCAATAGCTAATTTAATGGTAGCCAATATTAAAAAGAAAATTACATTAAAGGCAAATAGCCACATCAATGCATTATCGGGATGCCCTAATGTAAATCGTTGTTTTTTTGTTTTATAATCTTGAAACCGATCAGACTCTCCCATAATAATACTTATAGCTACAAAATTACAAACTCTTAAATTATTTAACTGTGCTTATTAGTAGAAAGTATTTTTCTCTGTTTTATTCCAGTAAATAACTAAAATAAACCCCATGGCCAATCCACCTAAATGTGCAAAATGTGCAATATTGCTACCCGCAGAATAAACGCCACCAAACAAATCAAAGGCGGCCATAATAGCAACTGCATATTTTGCTTTTACTGGAATTGGAATTGGAAAAATAATTAATTCGGTATTTGGAAAGAGGTATGCAAAAGCGGCAAATAGACCCATTATAGCTCCTGATGCGCCCACTGCTGGTGCATTTTGAAATAAAAGATGAACGATTCCCGCAGCTAAGCCGCAGGCAAAGTAAAAAATAAAAAATCTTTTTGGCCCCCAAGCTCTCTCGAGCATAGTGCCAAACATCCACAGAACAAACATGTTAAAAAACAAATGAAAGAACCCTCCATGGGCAAACATATGAGTTACTAACTGGTAGGGTTTAAAATATGTGGTTTGATAAGGGAAAAGTGCAATTTCGCGGGTTATTTTTTCATCCGTGCCATCAAACATAAATTGCACTAAAAATACCAGCGCATTAATGATAATTAAATTCAACACCACCGGGGTAGTTTGTTGAAATCTGTTTCCGTAATTATTAAAAGCCATTTTGCAAATTTAGTTGATTAATATTTATTTTAATTTCAGTAATACCACGCATTCAATATGATGTGTGTGCGGAAACATATCTACCGGTTGGATTTTTTCAATTACATATTTTTCACTCAATAGTCCAATATCTCGAGCCTGTGTGGCGGTATTGCAGCTTACATAAACTATTTTAGGTGCGGCTATTTCCAATAATTTATTTACTAGTTTTTCATGCATCCCCACGCGTGGTGGGTCGGTTATTATCACATCGGGCCAACCATGTATCGCAAAAAATTCATCATTACAAATCTTAATTACATCGCCGCTAAAAAATTCGGCATGAGTTATATGGTTTAAGGCTGCATTTTCTTTAGCATCTGCAATAGCCTCTTCAATCACTTCTACCCCAATAATTTTTTTTGCCTGTTTGCTAACAAAAATACCAATACTGCCCGTGCCGCAATATAAATCATACACAGTTTCATTTCCGTTTAAAGCAGCAAAATCTCTTGTAACAGTATATAATTTTTCGGCCTGTTGGGTGTTGGTTTGAAAAAATGATTTGGCAGATATTTTAAATTCAAATGATTCTAATTTTTCTATAACAAACCCTTTGCCAAAATAAACCTGTGGTGTGAGGTCGTAAATACTGTCGTTCCATTTGGGATTAATGGTGTACAATAATGTAGTTATTTCGGGCACGTGATTTAATAAATGATCAAAAAGTTTTACTCTATCTATTTCTTCGTCATAATTTAAACAGATGTTAACCATTAGTTCGCCGGTGTTGCATAAACGTATAATTATATTACGCAGCCAGCCCGTATGTTCTCGTATATCGTAAAAAGAAAATTTATTTTCCAGTGCAAAAGTGCGAATGGTATTTCTTATTTTATTATTTACGTCATCCATTAAATAACATTCATCAATATCAATTGCTTTATCAAAAATACGGGGTACATGAAAGCCCAAAGCATTTTGCTGTACCGAAATTCCTGTCTGCCCAATTTCGTCATTGGTTAAGTATCTCTTATTACTAAAAGTAAACTCTAGCTTATTTCTGTAATGCACCGTATCATCAGCACCAATGATTGGTAAAATTTCAGGAAGGGAAATCTTGCCAATACGTCGCAGGTTTTGTTCTACTTCCTGCTGCTTGTATTGTAATTGTTTTTGGTAGGGTAGCATTTGCCACTTACAACCTCCGCAAATACCAAAATGTTTGCAAAATGGATTTACCCTTTCTTTAGAAAATTCTTTAATTTTTAACACCCTGCCTTCCGCCCAGTCCTTTTTATTTTTTGTAAGCATTACATCAGCTGTGTCACCAGGTACAGCTCCCGAAATAAAAATCACCTTTCCGTCAAGTTTAGCTATAGCTTTCCCTTCAGCCGCATAATCGACAATAATCAGGTTTTCTAATATTATTCTTTTACCTTTTTTTTTCACAAGGGCAAAAATACCGCATTAATTATCAATATTGTTTTGTGCGCCTACTAAATATAACCCAACGCAATGTATACTCTAAAACTTAGTATATTTTAATACTAACCCTATTATAGAATTTAATGAAATTTGGTAGTTAATAGTACAATTTGTTAACGTTTTGTAATTGTTAACCCAATACAAATGTCATAAGTGCAAAAAATCACCTATTTTAAATACATTTGCTATCCATAAATAACGATGAAAAAATATTTAGTTTTCTTTTTTGCTGGGTTAATAAGTTTGCCTGCTTTTGCCCAAGGGTATCAAATAAATTTTAAAGCCGCCGGATATGCCAGTGGCATTACTTACCTCACCTACTATATGGGAGGCAATTTTAATATTGCCGATTCTGCTGCAATAGGAAATAACGGAGCTGCTATATTTAAAGGATCAGAGCGTTTACCTCCAGGTATTTATGCCATATTTTTCCCGGGCAAACAAATACGGGTTGAGTTTTTAATTGGCAAAGAGCAATCTATTTCGGTAACTGCCGATACTTCAGACTTGTTAAATAAAACCTTGGTAATAGGTTCAAAAGAAAATGTTTTATATGATCAGTATCAAAAAGTTGCCGCTACAAAAGGAAGACTTATACAACAGGAGCTTAATGCTTTTATGGCTTCTACAAGCAGGGAAGATTCGCTAAGGCATGAAAAAAATTATACCAATTATAATAAAGAGCTTAACGATTATCGTGAAGGAATTATAAAAAATCAACCTAATTCAATGATGGCTGCCTTATTAAATGCCATTAAAGAACCTGCTTTACCTAAAATGGTCCCTATTACAAAACAAGATTCTATTAATAATTATACCCTATACAAAAAGCATTATTGGGATGGAATTAGTTTTATGGATGATCGTATTATTCGTACTCCTTTCTTTTTAAAAAAAATAGAGCGTTATTACCGCGAGGTAATTTCTCCGGAGCCAGATACAATTATTAAAGATGTTGATTATAAATTATTGCTCGCTAGGTCATCTCCTGAGATGTATAAATTTTTATTAAACTGGATTACCGATGAGTTTATAAACCCAAAATACATGGGGCAAGACGCGGTTTTTGTTCATCTTTTTGAAAAATATCACAGTCAAGGATTAAGCCCCTGGCTTAACGAAAAACAAATGGAAAGCATTAGCCGGAGGGCTTATATGTTAATGGCGAATTTAATTGGTGAAAAGGGAGCCGACTTAGAAATGTTGAATACAGAAAACAAGGCCACGTCTTTATATGGTTTGAGTGCAGATTATACAATCATTTGTTTTTGGGATCCTAATTGTGGGCACTGTAAAGAAGAAGTGCCCAGACTAGATTCGATATACAGGGCTAGCTGGAAAGAACATCGGGTTAAAATTTTTGCAGTGCTTACCCCAGAAAATAAACAAAACATAACCCCCGAATGGATATCTTTTATTAAAGACCATAATCTAGAAGATTGGACGCACGTGTACAAGGCTAAGGAAATGGAAGAAGCCGATTATGCCGCACAAAAGCCCAGTTTTCGTCAATTATATGATATTACCTTAACGCCTACTTTATATCTATTAGATAAAGACAAGCGAATTATTGGTAAAAAACTTACACTACTTCAATTAAATGATTTACTAAAAGTAAAATGGAATAATCCTACTTCGAAATAAAAAAACAAATGAAAAAAAATTTATTGTTGTTAGCATTTGCTTGCCTTAGTACCAGTATTTTTTCGCAAACTTTATTTACATATGGGGGTCAATCTGTTAGTAAAGATGAATTTATTAGGGCTTATAATAAAAATAAAAGCCTTTTTAGCGATAAAGAAAAAGCCTTAAGGGAATATCTTGACCTATATGTAAAATTTAAATTGAAAGTAAAAGCGGCTATGGAATTAAACTTAGACACTTTGCCTCAATTACAGTATGATGCGCAAAGCTTTCGCAGCCAGATTGAAGATAGTTACTTAAATAATGAAAAAGTAGTTAATGATTTATTGAATGAGGCTTTTATACGCAGCCAAAAAGACCTACATGTTTTACATTTCTTTATTCCTGTAGAATCTAAATTAAGCAGCGAAGATACTGGTAAGGCTTATAAAGCAATTTCAAAATTATATACGGCCCTAGCTGCAGGTAAAACAGATTATACTAATATAATAGATACAGAACAGATAAAAATTACTTATAACGATTTAGGATTTATTACAGTATTTACATTGCCTTATGAATACGAAACCCTTATTTATAATTTAAAAATGGGGAAAGTCGCAAAGCCATACCGTACAAAAAACGGCTGGCATATTTTTAAATTAATAAACCAAAGAGAGGCTGTGGGAAAATGGAAGGTTGCGCAGATATTATTTTCTATGCCGCCAGACGTTAGCCTTTTTGATAAACAAATATTTAAAAAAAGAGCTGACTCTGTTTATCAATTATTATTGCAAGGCGAGGATTTTGGAAAAACGGCAAGATGGTTTAGTGATGACAAAATAACTTATGGTAATAATGGAGAAATGGCTGAATTTGGTTCTGGAAAATTTGAACCTTCTTTTGAAAACGAGATTTTCAAAATGACGAAAGATAACGAAATATGTAAGCCTTTTTTAACCGCATACGGCTATCATATTGTAAAAAGATTATCACATAGTGCAGTTTCAACAGATTTAACCGACATGGCTTATCAGTTTGAATTAAAACAAAAAATACAACAGGATCCCCGAATAAATAATGCAAGGGATTTGTTTTTTAAAGAAGTTTTAAAGCAAGTAAACTTTAAAGAAACAATGATTGTTTCCGAAAATGATTTATTTCGATTTGCCGATAGCATTTTAGTTGGCATAAATTTAGAAACCGAATATGCGACCACTAATCCAATAGCTAATAAAATTATTTTTACTTTTGGTAAGACAAAACTATCGGGAAAAGATTGGCTTGAATTTGTTAAAATATATAAGGGGTCTGGCGAATTTTATCAGGATGAAAATAATGCCGCTTTATTAAATAAATTTGTTTCTACCGTTGTACTAGATTATTATAAAAAACATCTTGAAGAATTTAATGCTGATTTTAAATACCAGATGGAAGAATTTAAAGATGGTAACGTATTGTTTGAAATAATGGAAAGAAATATTTGGGGAAAGGCATCCAATGATACAGCAGGACTTAAAAAGTTGTATAGCGAAAATAAAAGCAGATACTTTTGGTCTGCTAGCGCTAATATTATTTTATTTAACTGTACCAATAAAACGATTGCAGATGAGGCAAGGGCTGCAATTGTAAAAGGTAAAGACTGGAAAAAAATTGTGGAAGAGTCTAATAATAATATTCAAATTGACTCGGGCAGATTTGAGTTATCACAAATACCGGTTACCATTGATTTAAAAATGACAAGAGGTGCTATTTCAGAAGCTGTAGTTAACCCATCTGATGGAAATACTAGTTTTATACAACTTATTAATCACTACCCAGCTAATGCGCAGCGTAGTTTTGATGAAGCAAAGGGATTGATTATTAATGACTACCAAAATATACTTGAAGAAAAATGGATTGATGCTTTAAAAATTAAATACCCAATTAAAATAAATGAAGATGTTTTTCAGTCTTTACTAAAATAGTTTTTGTATGCAAAAAATAAAACCTCAATAATTTGTCGGGGTTTTATTTTTTAAACAATTTGTTTTACTACATTCGCTACAATATGTGGCCGGCCTAATGTATAATAATGCAACACGGGCACGCCGAATTTTTTTAGCTCTTGCGACTGATACAACAACCAGTCGGTTCCGACTTGTTCCACATCTTCATCTGTTTTACATTTACCTATTTCTTTACTTAATGCTGTAGGAACATCAATGTGAAATATTTTTGGCAATGCGGTTAGCTGCTTTTTGGTGTAAATAGGTTTAAGGCCTGGTATAATTGGTGCCGTTATTCCTATCTCTCTACAAGCTTTTACAAAGGCATAAAATTTTTCATTATCAAAAAACATTTGGGTTACAATGTAATCTGCACCCATATCTACCTTTTGTTTTAAATAATGTAAGTCGCTATCCATATTAGGTGCTTCAAAATGCTTTTCGGGATAGCCAGCTACACCAATACAAAATTTTGTTTGGTTAGTATTTTTTAAATCTTCCTCTAAATACCTTCCGGCATTTAAATCTATAACTTGTTTTAGTAAATCAATGGCGAATTCATGCCCTCCGGGTTCGGGTAAAAATGCTGTTTCGTTTTTTGCTGCATCGCCGCGCAATACCAGTACATTGTCTATTCCTAAATAATTTAAATTTATCAAAGCATCTTCCGTTTCATTAACACCAAAGCCACCACAAATTAAATGGGGCACAGTATCTACACTGTATTTGTTCATAATAGCAGCGCAAATGCTTTCGGTGCCCGGTCGTTTACGTACGACCACTTTTTGAAAACTCCCATCTGCATTTTTTTTAAAAACATGTTCACTACGGTGATAAGTTACATTTATATAAGCAGGATTGAATTCCATTAAGGGGTCTAGGTGGTTGTATAAAGATTGAATCCCCTTGCCTTTTAAAGGAGGAAGTATCTCAAAAGATATAAGGGTATGTTTAGCCTGATTAATATGTTCGGTTACTTTCATCTATTATTTTGATTTACAAAAATAGGCAAGCTTACATACATTATCAAACATGGTTAATTAAGAAAGAGATTTATAGGTAAATAGCCAGCTTACCTAATCATAAAACATAAGCAGCGTTTTTTATTAAAATATTTTAAATCCTATTGCCGTTAATTATTGTAAAGTGACATGCTATTAAAAGGTTTACACTAAATTTGTAATAAATTCTTCAATTTGAGTTTAACTATATATACCAAAGACCTAGTAAAAATTTACGGCAACAGAACCGTTGTAAACAAGGTTTCTTTTAACGTAAAACAGGGAGAAATTGTTGGTTTACTTGGGCCAAATGGGGCTGGAAAAACTACTTCTTTTTATCAGGTAGTGGGATTAATTAAACCAGATGAGGGTGAGGTTTTTTTAAATGACACCAATATTACCAAGCTGCCAATGTACAAACGGGCACAAATGGGTATAGGGTATCTTCCACAAGAAGCTAGTGTTTTTCGTAAATTAAGCGTTGAAGATAATATTTTAGCTGTGTTAGAAATGACTAAGCTTAGCAAACAAGAGCAAAAAAATAAATTAGAAATGCTGCTTGATGAGTTTAATTTACAACGTGTTCGTAAAAACAATGGCGACACCTTAAGTGGTGGAGAAAGGCGGCGCACAGAAATAGCGCGCGCACTTGCTGTAGACCCTAAATTTATTTTATTAGATGAGCCTTTTGCAGGTGTTGATCCTATAGCAGTGGAGGACATTCAGGCCATTGTAGCTAAATTAAAGTTTAGAAATATTGGTATTTTAATTACCGATCATAATGTTAATGAAACCTTGTCTATTTGCGACCGAGCTTATTTGCTAATTGATGGCAAAATATTTAGACATGGCACTGCTGAAGAATTAGCTAAAGATGAACAAGTACGAAGTTTATATCTGGGTAAAAACTTTGAATTAAAGCGTAAAGATTATTTACATGTTGACGCTGCCCGGTAATTTATTTATCTTGTCGGTCAAATGAAGTTTCTCTCCTCTACCATATCTAAACTAGCTCGTATGCGCTTATGGCGCATAGAAAACTGGAGTACCCATCCAGAAGCAGCGCAGCGCGAAGTTTTACAGCATTTAGTAACCGCTGCTCAATACACCGAATTTGGGAGAAAATATAATTTTTCAAAACTCTTTACACTTAAAGAATTTAAAAAAAATGTACCCATACATGAATATGATAACATAAAGCCATACATACTTCGTATGATGAATGGTGAAGAAAATATTTTATGGAACACCCCGGTTAAATGGTTTGCTATGTCTTCCGGCACTAGTTCTGATAAAAGTAAATTTATCCCTATTAGTGACGAAAGTTTAAAAGACAATCATTTTAAAGCCTCAAAAGATTTACTTAGTAATTACTACAATAATTTCCCATCAAGCGATCTGTTAACTGGCAAGGGACTAGTGATTGGCGGCTCTCATCAAATTAATAAACTAAATGATGAAATACAATATGGCGATCTAAGCGCAGTGTTAATGCAGAACTCTCCTTTTTGGGGGCAATGGATTCGCACACCCGAATTAAGTGTTGCGTTGCTTGATGAGTGGGAAAATAAAATTGAAAAGCTTGCCCAGCTTACTGCCGAAGAAAATGTAACTTCTTTGTCTGGCATACCCACTTGGACATTGCTTTTACTAAAACGAATTTTAGAAATAAAGGGGAAAGCTACTATTAAAGAAGTGTGGCCAAATTTGGAGCTTTATATAACCGGCGGCGTTTCATTTATTCCTTATAAAGAACAGTTTGATAAAATTATTGGCGGTAAAATAAATTATATGGAAATATATAATGCCAGCGAAGGTTTTATATCGGCAAGAGTAAGTCCTAATGATATAGGAATGTTGCTTTTTACTGAGCATGGTATTTTTTATGAATTTATGTCCGTGGAAGAATACGGAAAAGAAAAACCTATCACTGTGGGGTTAAGAGATGTAGTTATTGGAAAAAACTATGCTCTTATTATTAGTACTACTGGCGGTTTGTGGAGATATTTAATTGGAGATACAATACAGTTTACTAAGCTAAACCCTTATCATATAATAATTACCGGGAGATTGAAGCACTACATCAATGCTTTTGGTGAAGAACTAATTATTGACAATAGCGACAAGGCTATTGCTAGTGCTTCTGAAAAAACGAATGCCATTGTAAATGACTATACAGCCGCGCCAATTTATTTTAGCGAAAATAACAATGGGGCGCATGAGTGGTTAATAGAGTTTGATAAAGATCCTGATGATTTGGATAAGTTTATTTTTGAGCTAGATGATTGTTTAAAAAACATAAACAGCGATTACGAAGCCAAGCGACATAAAAATATTGCGTTACGTTTACCAATTGTTCATAAATTGCCAAGAGGATCTTTTACTGCCTGGTTAAGAAGCAAGGGAAAATTGGGTGGACAACACAAGGTGCCCCGTTTAAGTAATGAACGATTGGTTTTAGAAGAAATTTTTGCCGTAAAAAATATTTAATACCCTTAATTTTAATGTTATTTTTAATACAAGTCGATAAATATGAAACTATTAGAAGGAAAAAATGCAATTATTACTGGTGCCTCTCGTGGTATTGGAGAGGGTATTGCAATAAAATTTGCTGAGCAAGGTTGTAATGTAGCATTTACGTATATAAGTGATAGTAGTGCAGAAAAAGCAAAAGCGTTGGAAGAAAAATTAACAAGCTTGGGTGTAAAAGCAAAAGCTTATCAAAGTAATGCTGGCGATTTTGCGACTTGCGAAATTTTTGTAAATGATGTATTGAAAGAATTTAGCGACATAGATATTTGTGTAAATAATGCGGGTATTTCAAAAGATAATTTACTGATGCGCATGACCCCTGAGCAGTGGGACGATGTAATGCAAATAAATTTAAAAAGTGTTTTTAATATGACCAAGCAGGTTATAAAGCCAATGATGAAAAAGCGAAGTGGTAGTATTATCAATATGAGCAGTATTGTAGGTGAAACGGGCAATGCAGGTCAGTCCAGTTATGCAGCCAGCAAAGCGGGCATTATTGGCTTTACAAAAAGCATTGCCAAAGAATTGGGCAGCCGCAACATCCGTTGCAACGCAGTGGCGCCAGGTTTTGTAGAAACCGATATGACCAGCTATTTAAAAGAAGGCGAGAGTGCCGATAAATACAAAGCAAATATTCCTTTAGGTAGATTTGCGAGTACAGAAGATATTGCCAATGTTTGTTTGTTTCTGGCCTGTGATATGGGAAACTATATTACCGGTCAGGTGATCAGCGCCTGTGGAGGATTAAATATATAATTCCTGTTTTTTATTAAACAATAAAAAGTTATTGTCATAAAAAAGTTAAATTTTTGCGCTACAGTTGAATTACCGTTAACTATTTATATTTTTGTGGACTTGAAGAAAATGATTTCCATATTTTTTGTCTTTGTTTTTATGATGCAGGCGCTGCCAGTGATGCATTGGATATATGGGCCTAATCAAACTAGTTTTTCCTTTGAAATGACCAATGAAAAGGATACGAAAGAAAAAGAGGATACACAAAAGGAAAAGGATAGTAAAGAAAATATCATACTGCACAAATTGTTTTATAATAAACATGTAGCATACAAATCTAACCTGCTGATTTTACTTCCTTCAGAAAATGCCATCATCATGCATCATGCCGATATTAATACCCCTCCGCCGGATATTAACGGTTAACACAATTACTCTCTTATTTAAATATCTCTTTAAATAATCTCAATCAGGCCAGCCTGATGATGTAACGATATTGTACTGTTACTATTTAAGTATTGTTTACCTAATAGCAATTAAATTTATTTTATGAATAAAAGTTTATTCGCCTTTTGGCGTCAGGACCTTCCTGCAAGTATTGTCGTATTTTTTGTAGCAGTCCCTTTGTGTCTTGGCATCGCATTGGCATCCGGCGCGCCATTATTTGCCGGCATAATAGCAGGTATAATCGGAGGAATTGTTGTTGGTATTGCCAGCGGCTCTCCCCTTGGAGTTAGCGGTCCGGCGGCCGGGCTTGCAGTAATTGTCTTGACGTCAATTGCTACACTTGGTTCCTGGCCAGTATTTTTATTAGCTGTTGTGTTAGCCGGTGTTATCCAGCTTGCGCTTGGTTTTGCCAAAGCGGGTTTTATTGCCTATTTCTTTCCCTCTTCAGTAATTAAAGGAATGCTTACTGGTATTGGGTTGTTGATTATTCTAAAACAAATACCGCATGCCTTAGGCTGGGATAAAGACATGGAAGGCGATGATGCTTTTTTGCAGGCTAACGGACAAAATACGTTTTCTGAAATTGCAAAAGCATTAGATTTTATCACACCCGGAGCTGTATTGATAGCGACCATATCATTAGCTATCCTGATATTATGGGATACTGTGTTAACAAAAAAACATAAAATATTTCAATTGATACAGGGGCCGATTGTGGTTGTATTTCTTGGTATAATAATGAATTATTTGTTTAAAGCAGGAACATTAAATTTTAGTTTAGCCGATGACCAGGTTGTTAGGCTTCCGGTTGCAAATAATTTGACAGATTTTTTCAGCCAGTTCACTTTTCCTGATTTCTCAGCAATAACAAATTTCGAGGTCTGGAAGATCGCTATTGTATTAGCCATTGTTGCCAGCCTGGAAACATTGCTGAGCGTAGAAGCTACTGACAAAATGGATCCCAATAAAAGAATCACACCAACCAACAGGGAGTTAAAAGCCCAGGGCCTGGGGAATATTTTTTCAGGATTGATTGGCGGTCTCCCCGTTACGCAGGTTATTGTGCGCAGTTCAGCCAATATTTCATTTGGAGGAAAGACTAAATTATCAACCATACTTCATGGTCTGTTTTTATTGATCAGTGCAATTACAATTGCAAGTGTATTGAACATGGTACCACTTGCCAGTTTAGCCGCCATTTTGCTAATGGTGGGTTATAAATTAGCAAAGCCGAAACTGTTTTTACAAATGTTCAAATTAGGATGGGAGCAATTCATACCTTTTTTAGCTACTGTTATTGGTATTTTGGCAATCGACCTACTAAAAGGAATTACAATCGGTATTCTTTTTGGCATTTTCTACACCTTACGGCACAGTTACCGAAATTCTCATTACATGAAAGATACGGTAACAACCGAAGAAGGATATGAAGTTCATCACCTAGTTTTAGCCGAAGAAGTTTCTTTTTTTAATAAAGCAAGTGTGATCAAAGAGCTCGAAGATATTCCCGCAAATTCAAAAGTTATTATTGATTGCACCAATTCTAAGTCGATTGCATATGACGTAGTAGAACTCATCCGTGATTATAGAAGCAACGCTAAAACAAAAAATATAACGATTGAAACAATCAATTTTGTTGAACCGACTTAAAACCTAATTATTAAATATTTATTTTTAAAAAAATGAAAACGCATACAAAAGAAACACAGGCAGTATTAACGCCACGAGGGGCATTAGAGATATTAAAAGAAGGAAATGGCCGTTTTATAAAAAATTTAAAGGCACAGCGTGACCTGTTGGGTCAGGTAAACAAAACCAGGGATGGCCAATGGCCTTTTGCAACTATACTTAGTTGTATCGACAGCCGCACATCTGCCGAATTGATATTTGATCAGGGGTTAGGAGACATTTTCAGTGTACGTATTGCGGGTAATATTGTAAATACTGATATATTAGGAAGTATGGAGTTTGCCTGTAAACTAGCTGGGTCAAAGTTGATAGTCGTTCTAGGACACACCAAATGTGGAGCTGTAAAAGGAGCCTGCGACCATGTAGAAATGGGTAACCTTACCGAGTTGTTATCAAAAATACAACCAGCAGTTTATTCCGAATCAAAAACTACCAATATTGAAAAGCGGAATTCAAAAAACGAAAAGTTTGTTGAAAACGTAGCTTCTATAAATGTAAAGCGTAGTGTTAAAAATATTATTGAACGCAGTTTTATTTTAGAGCAAATGGTAGAAAATGGAGAAATAGGTGTTATTGGAAGCATGTATAATATTGAAACGGGCAAAGTGGAGTTTTATAAGGATGTAGAATTCATAAAAGACGAGAAAAATCCCAAATTCAGTGTAGCCGAATTAAGGCATTAATTTTTTAACAGGACTGGAGATTTTCTCCAACCCAATTTTATTTTATATGAGCAATCATACATTTAACGAAGCACATGTTATTCATGAATTAAAACATTTTTTGCCTGCACAACAGGCATTAAAAGATTTTATTCATCATAATTCTTTACACGCTTTTCAGCACATGAAATTTTATGACGCTATTTTTAAGGCATCAAAAATTTTTGGCTTCCAGGTGCATTTGCAATTGCCGGAATACAGAGAAATGTATATAACCGGAAGAATACGGGAAGATGTGCTTCAAATGGTAATTGCCAATAAGAAAGGCAAAACAACTTTGGCAGATTGGAAAGAAAAAATCATTAGCAAAGATTATGACAGCATCAATCATCCACGTATCGGGCAACTGCGCAAATATTGGAAAGAGGGTTACCGTTTGGATTTAGACAACCAGGTTCATCCCTTACTATTTCGAATCCTTTGTGCTTTTTTAGACCAGGGTATTGCTATCGATAGTTTTCCGGTGGTGAATAAATCTTTTATGGAAAGCATGAAAGAAATGGAACAAAATAGTTTTGTTAGTTTCTTTAAAACAAATGCTATTAAACAAAAATTCTTATCAGGTAATTATAGCATTACAGAACTGTTAAAAACAATTGTTGGTAAAGAAGAATATTTTGAACAGTATTTATTTGATCAGCAATTTGCCCATCCCGGATGGAGTGGCTTTGTAAGTGCGGTTGAAGATAATCCGCAAACATTGCTCGACCGAAAGCAGATTACATTGAAAGAATTACTTGAGTTTGAATTACTTATGGAGCTGGATGCATTAAATCATACTTTGGGTAGTAAATGGCAGCCGTTAGCCAATCACGTTACCACTCCGCCAGTTAATTTATTTGCCGATGTTCCTAAAACTGAATTGGCAGAAGTAATAGAATTATGGCAGGATGCTTTTGAATGGAGTTATTACGACTCAGTGTTAAAGGGAATAATTATGTCTGATGAAAAAAGGATGGCTGCAAACTTCCCGGTGCATTTAGAATCATCTTTAACAGCAGATTCCATGCCTTCTTTTCAGGCTATATTTTGTATTGATGAAAGAGAAGATTCTATACGCCGTCATATTGAAGCGGTTGATAAAAATGCAGAAACATTCGGCGCCCCCGGATTTTTCGGTGTAGAGTTTTATTTTCAACAGGAAGGCGGAAAGTTTTATGATAAACTTTGTCCTGCACCTGTTACACCTAAATATTTAATTAAAGAATCCGGCGCTAAATCAATCCGAAAAAATGAGCTGATTTATACCAAACTTACCCACGGCATTTTATCTGGATTTTTATTAAGTATCAGTTTTGGTTTTTGGGCCTTTGCAAAAAAAATACAATTATTGTTTCGCCCAAAAATGAGTCCGGCAATATCTAATGCATACGGATACATGGATAAGTTATCCATGCTTACAATTGAAAATGAAAATCCGGCAAATATTGAGACCGGATTACAGGTCGGCTATACATTAGATGAAATGGTAACCCGGGGAGAAAATTTCTTAAGGGGTATTGGTATGGTTAAGTGTTTTGCGCCCATTATTTATTTTGTCGCTCATGGCAGCAGCAGTGCTAATAATCCGCATCACGGCGCCCATGATTGTGGAGCTTGTAGCGGAAGGCCAGGCGCCACAAATGCAAGAGTGCAATCTTATATTTTAAATCATAAAAAAGTAAGGGAGATATTAGCAACGAAAGGAATTGTAATTCCGGAAACTACTCAGTTTATTGGCAGTATGCATGATACGGCTGCCGATGTATGGGGTTATTATGATGAAGATACACTGACTATTGAAAATGCACAAAGACACCTTACTAACAAACAAAATTTTGAAACAGCGTTAAACCTGAATGCAAAAGAACGAAGCAGGCGATTTGCATCCATCAACACCAAACAGGAATTAGAGCAGGTTCGTAAAGCTATTCACAACCGTTCTGTTTCTTTGTTTGAACCAAGACCTGAGTTGGGACATGGAACCAACACATTAGCTATCATCGGCCGCAGGCAAACAACCAAAGGATTATTTTTAGACAGAAGAGCTTTTTTAAACAGTTATGATTATACCACCGACCCCGATGGATCAATTTTATCTGCAGTGATGCGGCCCATTGGGTTGGTTTGTGGTGGTATCAATTTGGAATATTATTTCTCAAGAGTTGATAATATTAAAATGGGTGCCGGTACAAAGTTGCCGCATAATGTAATGGGTTTATTTGGGGTAGCCAACAGCAGCGATGGAGATCTGCGGCCCGGACTGCCCTGGCAAATGATTGAAGTGCATGATCCGGTAAGATTGCTGGTAATAGTAGAACATCAACCAGATATTGTTTTAAAAGCAATTAACTCCAGTCCGGAAGTATTTGAATGGTATAAAAATGAATGGGTACATATTATAGCACTTCATCCGGCAGAGAAACAGTTTTATTATTTTAAGAACGGGGCCTTTGCAAAATACGAACCCATTACCAATGCCAGTGAAATAAAAACCATTCATAACATGAAAGAATTTATTGAAGGGGCAAAGGAAATGGAAACAAATCATATAGTGCATGCCACGGAAGAAAACTTACCAGTGTATTTATTAGATTAAAATTATTCAAACCAAATGGAACAAGTGCTTATATTATTTATCGCCATACCAATGCTGGCTTTTTTTGCTACTCTTTTATGGCAAAATAAAAGCGAAAGAGCTATTGGAAAAATTGTGCGATTTACAAAAGTCACCAACATCTTAATTTCATTAACTTTTTTTGTCTGGTGGTTGTGTAATGGACTCGAACCGGTCAGTCATAAGGTAGCAACACTTTATGAAACTGATCATTTTGTTTTTGCCATACAATTATATTATGATGAAATAACAGCCGTATTCAGTATGATAGGAACATTATTATTTTTCCTGGTAGCAACATTCAGTAAATATTATATGCACCGGGATGAAGGGTACAAAAGATTTTTCAATACAATATTATTATTTTCAACGGCGTATAACTTTATAATCCTCGCCGGAAATTTTGAAACACTCTTCATTGGATGGGAAATAAAAGGCATTTGCTCCTTTATACTAATTGCCTTTTATCGTAGCAGGTATTTACCGGTTAAAAATGCTTTCAAAGTAGTTTCCAATTACCGCATCAGTGATGTTGCATTGATGCTTGCCATGTGGATGATGCACCATCTCGCTCACCAAAATATCAATTTTTCTCAACTGGGTGAAGTAAAAGAAATGGCTAACGTAACAAATCAAACAGGCATGGCTGTCTTTATTGTTTGCATGATTATATTGCCGGCCACTATTAAATCTGCACAATTCCCTTTTACCACCTGGTTGCCAAGGGCAATGGAAGGACCTACTGCTTCTTCTGCTATTTTTTATGGTTCGCTCAGTGTTCATATTGGTGTTTTTTTATTGTTGCGCACACATCCATTTTGGGAAGATATGTTGTGGGCAAAAATTGTAATAATAGCAATTGGGGCTTTAACAGCAATAATGGCAACTATGATCGCAAGAGTACAACCAACTGTTAAAACACAAATTGCTTACTCTTCAGCCGCACAAATTGGATTGATGTTTATTGAAGTTGCGCTAGGATTTCACTGGCTGGTACTGATACATTTTGCCGGCAATGCCTTTTTAAGAACTTACCAGTTACTGGTTTCACCATCTGTACTCAACTACCTCGTGCATCACCAGCTTTTTCATTATAACAAGCCAACGCAAAAAGTAATTTCGAAATTAAAAGCATCCATATATATGCTTGGTATCAAAGAATGGACCCTGGATACTATCATGTTTAAATACTTGTGGAGTCCTTTTAAGTTGATTGGAAAGAAGTTACAATTCCTGCAATCGAATATTTTCATGAGCATTCTTTCTTTTGCCGGTATTGTTCTTTTAGTGTTAGGATATTCAAACCAGTATGTAATTCCATTTTTAAACGGGGCTTTACCAATTATTTTAATGAGTATTGCTTTAGCAATTATACTGTTTGCTTTCTCTTTCCGGCAATCGGCATTAAAGGCATGGATATATTTGATAACAGCTCATCTTTTTATCATGGCATCTGTATTGTTCAACGCGCCTCATGTTAACCTGGTGGAGATTATATTTTATGTAAGCGGTGTTTTGCTCGCTTTTTTACTGGGTTATTACTGTTTGCAAAAAATAAAAAGAATTGATAACGATATTTCACTCAAACAGTTTCATGGGTATGTTTATGAACAAAACACAACAGGCTTTTTATTTTTAGTTTCAGCTATGGGTATGTTGGGCTTTCCATTGACTGCTGCCTTTATAGGAATTGATGTATTTTTTACTTATATTCAAACTGATCAAATAACATTGATTATTCTGATGGCACTGTGTTTTATATTTATTGAACTATCCGCTTTCAGGATATTGCTTCGCATTTTCTTTGGCCCACATAAAAAACTGTATCACCCAGTCGCATACAGATCAACTTAGTTTAAGCAAAAAAAATATGCCCCTCAAATTAATTTTACCGGTTGCCCTGATCTTATATAGTCAGCTTTCTTTTTGCCAGGAACAACGCCTTTCCGATCATAATAATATCGGATGGCTTGTTTATACGGGAGTATTTAAACTTAAAAATAAAATTTCATTACACACCGAATACCAATGGCGCAGGGTAAATAGTTTAAAGAGTTGGCAACAAGGGTTGTTACGTACAGGGGTAAATTTTGCAATAAGAAAGGATGTTAGCATCAATGCCGGGTATGCTTTTGCCGAAACATTTCCTTATGGCGATTATCCTGTAACAACAGCCTTCCCCGAACACCGCATTTTTGAACAGGTAGTCATAAAATATCCCATCGGGGAAATAGATATTTCTCACAGGTTTACATTAGAACAAAGATTTGTAGGAAAAGTAGTGATACAAAATGGATCAAAAGAAACCGATTATACTTTTTTGAATAGGATGCGTTACAGAATTAGAACAGAACTTCCGCTTAATAAAAATAAACAGGGAAAAAATGTGTGGAGTATTATGTTACTGGATGAAATATTTATTGGATGGGGGGGAAATATAGGCGTAAATATTTTTGACCAAAACCGACTAGCTTTTTTAGTGGGGTATAAATTAAATCAAAAACTGAAATTTGAAGCCGGATACCTGAACCAGGTTTTACAACAGGGAAAACGGGTGAACGATAAACCTGTTTTTCAATACAATAATGGCTTTTTAATTGCCGTGCATCTAACTGTTGACTTTATAAAATAATTCCCTCACTAATAATGTTTTATTAAACCCGGGTTCAGTTAAACCTTTTAAACTGTTACCACTTCAGTATAATTTACTTTGTTTTATTCATGGCAGGCACTACATTTGTTACCACAATGAAACCTTTTGAAAAAATTTTGCAGGACAATAAAGAATGGGCAGCAGAAATGATTGCCATAGATCCGGGTTATTTTAAACGCCTTATAGAAATTCAAACCCCCGAAATACTATGGATAGGCTGTAGTGATAGCCGTGTGCCTGCAGATAAAATAACCGGCACATATCCTGGAGAAATTTTTGTACACCGGAATGTAGCCAATTTAGTAGTCCACACAGATCTAAATTTATTAAGCGTATTACAATATGCGGTGGAAGTATTAAAAGTAAAACATGTAATTGTTTGCGGCCATCACAACTGTGGTGGTATAAGGGCCGCACTAACAAATCATAGCTTAGGATTAATAGATAAATGGCTCTGGAATATTAAAAATGTATATAGCCAATATAAAGACGAAATTAATACCCTTGATAACGAAGATGCACGGGTGGATTTATTAACAGAAGTAAATGTAAAAGAACAGATTTTAAATTTAGCTAAGACTTCTATTATTCAAAAAGCCTGGAAAAACAGACAGGCTCCTGATTTGCATGGTTGGGTGTATGACCTGAGAGATGGCATTATTAACTCGGTATTTGATATGCCGGCAGGCAGCAAAATTGATGATATTTTTGAGTACGATAATTTATAATCTGAAAGAGTCCTTAAAGATTTTTATTTTATCAAGCTTTAGACTTAAACTTATTGATCGCATTCCTGGTAAATTCACTCAACACCAGTTTGCCACTGATGACTGCCCTTTCCTTTAGTAACTCATCCCAGTGTTCGGTTCCTTTCCAGAATATTTTTTTCATTTCGGCCATAGCAACCGGGTTAGCATGGGCAAGCGTGTTGGATAAATTATAAATAGCTTCATCCATATATTCTACACTATCGTGTATTTCTGCAAACAATCCTTTATTTTTAGCCCAGTCAGAACTGCGCCACTTAGCTGCATCTATGGCTAATATATTGAAAGCTGCTGTGCCTATTTTTCTTTCTACCGCGGGGCCTACAACAAAAGGGCCAATACCAAAAGCTAGTTCACTTAATTTTATATCTGCTTTATTTATAGCGATTGCATAATCAACTGCCGCAGCCAAACCAACCCCACCACCAACACATTTACCATGTATTCTACCAATGATAAATTTTGGACAAGTACGCATAGCATTAATAACATCAGCAAATCCACTAAAAAAAATCAATCCTTCTTTTTCATCTTTAATGGCCATTAATTCGTCAAAACTGGCCCCGGAGCAAAAATTTTTTTCGCCAGCGCTTTTTAAAATAATCACCCGAGTATCATCTTGTGTTCCAGCAAAGTGAATTTCACGGGCAAGATCTTCTAATATTTTTCCGGGTAAACTATTGCTTTTCGGATGAAAAAATTCTATGGTATTTATACCGTGCTCTAAGTGGCTTTTTACGTGTGCTTCTTGGTTCATAAAATCGGTTTGAACTATAAATGTAAACAATCTTATTGCACTTTTTTTGCCACCATAGTTAATATTGTGGCCACGCCTGTTACTTCTTCTGTTTCATCAATCATTTCTACCAGCCATTTTACAATACCTTTATCAATCTCGTCGCCCCTTTTAATGTCTTGCAAATTTTCAACAACCCGTTTATCGTTTAATAATTTTTCTTTACAAGTAAAGCGAATATGAATTTCTGCGCCTGGATAAACCGGTTTAGTAAACCGCAATTCATCAATACCATAATTCAACAATACTGGATTTTTTTTATACCCGTCAACAAATAACCCGGCAGCAATACTCATAATAAAATAACCGTGCGCTACCTGTTGCTCAAACATGGTGCCTTCAAAATCAGTTGTTTTTATATGGGCATAAAAATGATCGCCGCTTAAATCTGCAAACTTATTTATGTCTTCAGAGGTAATCGTTCTTTTTTCAGTAATAATCTGTTCCCCAATTTCAAGCTCTTCAAAATATTTTGTAAAAAGGTGCTTGCTCGGATTTTTTCCTTGGGCAAATTGTTGATATATATTGGTAATGGCGGTTATAGTTGTTGGCGAGCCCTGTATAGCGGTGCGTTGCAGATAATGTTTTACACCACGAAGTCCACCCATTTCTTCGCCACCACCAGCACGACCAGGTCCGCCATGTACCAGCAAGGGTAATGGAGAACCATGCCCTGTGCTTTCTTTTGCGCATTCATTATTCAGCACCAATATTCGTCCATGATGCGATGCAGCACCAATTACATATTGCTGTGCAATTTTATAGTTGGCAGTTACAATGGTTGATACAAGACTTCCTTTACCGAGCTTACTTAATGCAATGGTGTCATTAATTTTTTTATAAGGCATAATAGTACTTACCGGACCAAATGCTTCCACTTCATGTGATGGATTTATTGTATAACCGCTAATTGATTTTAATGGAAATTCATTCAATAATAAAATTGGGGACATAAAAGCTCCTTGAGCGGAATCTGCATCAATCACTTTTACTGTATCTAAAGAGCCATATACTATTTTAGAACAGGTGAGTAATTTTTGAACTTGTTCTTTTACTTCCTTTCGTTGTAACTGTCCGGCCAACGAGCCCATTCTAACATTTTCATTCAATGGATTACCAATAACAGTTTGCGAAAGTGAAGTGCTTATATCTTTTAAAACCTCCTCTATTTTATTTTCCGGCACAAAAATTCTGCGAATGCCGGTACAACGTTGACCAGCTTTTAAGGTCATTTCTTTTCTAATTTCTTTGATAAAAATATTCCACTCAGGCGTTTCTGGCGTTACATCTTCGCCAAGCACAATGCAATTCAACGAGTCTGCTTCCATATTAAAAGGAACATTCTCCCGTAATATATTAGAATTTGATTTTAATAATAACCCCGTTGAAGCAGATCCTGTAAAAGTTACCACATCCTGCGAATTAACATGGTCAAGCATATCCCCCGCACTTCCACATATTAATTGTAAGGCGCCTTCGGGTAAAATCTTTGAGGCTATAATTTCTTTAACAACTGCTTCGGTTAAATAACTAGTAACGCTTGCGGGCTTTACCACACAAGGCATCCCTGCTAATAAATTAACTGCAATTTTTTCTAGCATCCCCCATACCGGAAAATTAAATGCATTGATATGAATAGCCACTCCTTCTTTAGGCACGAGTATGTGGGTGCCCATAAAAGTTTTATTGGGACTAAGGTTATGGCTGTCGCCATCAACACAAAAAACATCGTTTGATAATTTACGACGAAGCGATGCATTGGCAAATAAATTACCAATTCCGCCTTCAATATCTACCCAGCTATCGGCCTTAGTAGCACCGGTTTTATAACTAATTGCATAAAACTTATCCAAGTGGTTTCTTAAATATAGGGCGAGCTCCTTTAACATATTTCCTCGCTCGTGAAATGTCATTTTGCGAAGAGCGGGATTGCCAGTAATTCTGCCATATTCAAGAATTTTTTTGAAATCAAGTCCTTGTGTGCTTGCAGTAGCTATTGGCGCGCCTGTAATGGCATTAAACAATTGCTGCCCATCGCCATCGCCTGTTATCCAATTGCCAAGTATATAATTTTCAAGTTTCATGTAATCATTTTATTTTAAACTTCAAAGGTAACTTAAAAAAGAAAAAAAGGTAAAGCAATAGAATACATGACATCTAAGCTGCCATCTATTACTGCCGCAATGTAAAGCAAAAAAAAGCACCCTAAAATTAAGGTGCTCTATAATTAATTAAAGTAAATTTTTAAATTCTTTTATCAATTTCTGTGCATAATCGTTCAAAAATATCATCAATAGTTCCTTCTCCGTTTATCATAACTGCTTTATTAAACTTTTTGTAGTAATCAGCAACAATGGCGGTTTTGGTGTGGTATTCTATTATTCGAGCTCTAATCACTTCTTCATTATTATCGTCGCTTCTGCCGCTGGTTTCGCCCCTTTTTAATAAGCGCTTTATTAATTCATCTTCGGTAACATCCATTGCTAGCATTGCCGAAATGGGCGCGTTCTTTAGTTGTAATAAATTATCAAGCGCTTCTGCCTGGGCAGATGTTCTTGGAAATCCATCAAATAAAAAGCCCTTGGCGGATGGATTTTCGTCTAGTGCAGAGCTAATCATGCCTATCACCACTTCGTCGGGTACTAGATGGCCTTTATCCATAAAGTTTTGTGCTTCTTTTCCTAAGGAGGTTTGACGGCTTATTTCGTGCCGTAACAAATCGCCTGTACTTAGGTGTTTTAGGCCGTACTTTGATATTAATTTTTCGCTCTGCGTTCCTTTGCCACTACCTGGAGGGCCAAATAAAATAATATTAAACATATAAACACTATGCGTATGAAGTTAGCAAATATAACTTACCGACATTAATTTGTTTCCTATTATTATAATTTGTTAAAAAATTATCCTTTTAATGCGGAGTTAACTATTTACTCCGAAATTTGTTAAAATAAATGCGACGACTAACTTACATACTTATCATCATATCTTTAATAATAGCTAGCTGCGCTAATTCGCCGGTAAAGCAATTTAACAGTATAAATATGGAGCCCAATAAAAAAACAACTGTTATTTTTTCAAAAACAGATACCGGTAAAGTAGAAATTAGTAACAACGATTGGAAACAAATATTATCTGGCGATGTGTATAATATTGCAAGAGAAAAGGGTACCGAAAGAGCGTTTACAGGTAAATTTTGGGATCATAAAGAAGGCGGTACTTACTACTGTGCAGCTTGCGGGAATCCTTTATTTAATAGCAATGGTAAGTTTGAGAGCAACTGCGGCTGGCCTAGTTTTTTTGAACCTATTAAAAAAGGTAGCATTATTTATGCCCCCGATAATGCCTATGGCATGAAACGAACCGAAGTTATGTGTGGACGATGTAAAGCTCACTTAGGTCATGTTTTTGACGATGGCCCACAACCAACCGGATTACGTTATTGTATTAACTCTGTTATTCTTAGTTTTGAAAAAGCTAAAAAGCTTTAGAAAATTTAAAGAAAAAAGATATAATAAAAACTAAAGACCGCTCATATATATTTGAAATGTCGGTATTTTTTTTGCACCTTCATTGTTCAAATTATGAATAATGAAAAAACAACTCCCTATTTTTTATGTTATTTTACTAATGGCGGTTATTAATAACTTAACTGCTCAAAAAATATCTCTCGACCAATTTAAAAATTTAAAACCTCGCAGTATCGGTCCTGCTGGTATGAGTGGGCGTATTACCACTATTGATGCCGTGGTGGCTAATCCAAATATTTTTTATGTGGGTGCCGCAAGTGGTGGGGTTTGGAAAACAGAAAATAGCGGACAATCTTGGATCCCTATTTTTGATGAACAGCCCATTCAAAATATTGGAGCTATTGCCATTCAGCAATCCAATCCGTCTATTGTGTGGGTAGGTACTGGAGAAGGTAATCCAAGAAATTCGCTCAATCTGGGCGGGGGTATTTATAAAAGTTTAGATGGGGGTAAAACTTGGAAAAGTATGGGTTTAGAAAAAACCATTTGTATCCATCGGGTAGTGATTGATCCAACAAATTCTAATACCGTTTACGCCGCTGCAATAGGTAATCCTTACGCAGAACATCCAGAAAGAGGTGTTTTTAAAACTGTTGATGGTGGAGAAACTTGGACTAAAATTTTATTTGTCAATGATACCACAGGTTGTGCTGATTTAATTATGGACCCTACTAATCCTAATAAGCTAATTGCCGCCATGTGGCAATTTAAAAGAACGCCATGGAATTTAAAAAGTGGGGGTAACGGAAGTGGCTTATTTATAACCACTGATGGAGGTAAAAACTGGAAGCAGTTAACTAAAGAGGATGGAATGCCCGATGGTCTGTTAGGTAGAATTGGCGTGGCATTTAGTCGCAGTATGCCTTCAAGAGTGTATGCAAAAATTGAAGCTAGTAAAAATGGATTTTACAAAAGTGAGGATGGTGGTTTTAAATGGTCGTTAGTTAACAGTAATGCAGCAGAAGTTACAGATCGTCCTTTTTACTACCAAGAAATTTATGTAGATCCAAAAAACGAAAACCGAATTTATGATGTACACTCAACAATTACGTTAAGTGAAGATGGGGGTAAGTCTTTTTCTACTTTAATTCCTTACTCCGGTATTCATCCAGATCATCATGCCTGGTGGATAAATCCTGAAAATCCAAACCTAATCATTGAGGGTAATGATGGTGGCATTAGTTTATCAAGAGATCGTGGTAAGACCTGGGTTTTTGATGAAAAAATTCCAGTAGGGCAGTTTTATCATGTAAATGTTGATAATGAAATACCCTATAATGTAATGGGTGGAATGCAGGATAATGGAAGCTGGCTAGGGCCTGCTTATACTTGGACAAACGGTGGTATTAGAAATTATTATTGGAATAATATAGGCGGTGGGGATGGGTTTGATGCAATGACTGATGCAGAAGACGCAAATTGGGTGTATAGTATGAGTCAGGGAGGGGAGGTACAAAGAAGTAATTGGAAAACAGGAGAGAGATGGTATATAAAACCTATGGCATTAACCCCTAAAAATAAATTTCGATTTAACTGGAACTCAGCTATAGCTCAGGACCCTTTTGATAAAAAAACAATATACTTTGGTAGCCAGTATGTTCATAAAAGCAATAATAAAGGACTAAGTTGGGATATGGTATCTCCTGATCTTACTACCGATGATTCTACAAAAATTTCGGCATATAAAAATACAGGGGGGCTTACTTTAGACATTACTGGAGCAGAAACACATTGTACCATACTTGCTATTGAGCCTTCAAAAAAAGAGCAAGGTACAATTTGGGTAGGAACGGATGATGGCAATGTGCAGCTAACTAGGGACGGAGGAAAAACATGGAAAAACTTTAGAGGAAAAATTGCAGGCATGCCACAGGGTTGTTGGATACCGCAAATAAAAGCTTCTGTATATAATGCCGGCGAAGCTTTTATAGTTGCTAATAATTATCGCCAAGGCGATATGAAGCCATATATTTTTCGCACAATAGATTATGGCAACAACTGGACTAGAATAATAGATGAAACAAAAGTAAAGGGTTATGCTTTATGTATACAGCAAGACCCTGCAGAACCAAATCTAATTTTTGTAGGTACCGAAAACGGGCTTTGGATAAGTTTTGATAATGGAACCTCTTTTGAACAATTTAAAAATGGGTTTCCTGCTGTTTCTACCTTTGATTTAGCTATACAAGATCGTGAAGCGGATTTAGTGATTGCAACATTTGGTAGAGCTCTTTGGGTGCTTGATGATATTAGGCCACTAAGAAAAGCTGCTGCACATAAAGGATTAAAATTTACAAATGTAATTACGGTATTTCAAGCTCCGGATGCTTACCAGGCCGAATATAGGTCAGCTACGGGATACGAGTGGAGCACTTATGGTTTATATGATGGTGAAAACAGAAGGCGCGATGCGGCTGTTTCTTTTTTTATCAATAAACCAAAGCCTGATACTACATTAAAACAAAAACCTGTCGTTGTTACTTCTCCTGTTGACCAAGTGTCTGTAGTCGTGACGCAGGATGCGGGGGCTGTGCGTGGTGTACGTGGAGGACGAGGGCTAGGCGGTGGTAAAAAAACTGATAGCGTTATGGTAAAAATATATAACCCGGTTAACGAATTAATTAGAACATTGCGGTGGTCTGTTGACTCTGGGTTTAATAAAATGTACTGGGGTATGGAAGAAAGGGGGTTTCGACAGCCCGGGTCTACAAAACCCGAAGCTGGCGCACCTGAGCCAGGAGGAGTTAAGGTTCTTCCAGGTACTTATAAACTAGTAATCGCCTATGCCCGAAATGTAGATTCTACTTTTATCACCATTAAAGATGATCCAAGATTAGGCAATAGAAATGATATTAAATTAGCGCAACATAAAATGGTCGACAGGTTAAAAAAATCTGCAGATAGGTTAACGAAAGGAATGGATCAACTTACAGAAAGTGAAGAGTTGTTGACAAAAATGCAATCTCAATTAAAAGGCTTAGAAGGAAAAGAGATTGACTCATTAAAAAAAACTACAACAAAAATACAGGATGAAATAAAGCACATTCGGGAGTTAATTAATGGAAAAGCAAACGAAAAACAAGGAATAAAAAGAAGCTTTGAGGAAACAGTGATGGCCTCAATACAAACTGCAAATCAAGCAATAAATAGCAAAATGATGGCACCGAATAATCAGGTAATAACACTGGTTGAAAACGCAGAACTTGCCATAAAAGATATGACAGATAAGATTAATGATTTTTTTAGTACCAAATGGACATCCTACAGGCAACAAGTAGAAGAAACTAAAATAAATTTATTTAAAGACTATAAACCTATCGAATAAATAAGTTTTTAATAAAATTAAAACCTGTTAAAAAATTTCTTTAACAGGTTTTTTGTTTTCCCTATTTAAGGAATTACTTTTGTTGCTAAATTGATCCAAATGAATAGCCATAAACTAAGTGTGTTAGCAGAAACATTGCAAGCTTCTGAAATTGTTAGACTTGGCGCAATTATAAAAGACAAAATAAAGCAAGGTGAAAAAATTTATAACTATACTATAGGTGATTTTGATTCCTCTATCTTTCCTGTTCCCGCTGAGTTAGAACAAGAAATTATAGAGGCTTATAAAAATGGATATACCACTTATCCCGCCGCACAGGGTAACCTCGATTTAAGAGAAGCGGTTTCTTCGTTTATGTTATCAAGGTGTGGACTAGATTATACGGCAAACGAAATTTTAATTGCGGCTGGTGGACGGCCTCTAATTTATGCTGTATATAGGGCCATAGTAGATAAGGGGGATAAAGTAATTTACCCTACCCCAAGTTGGAATAATAATCACTATGTTCATTTTACAGAAGGAAAGCATATTATTTTGGAAGCTAAAAAAGAAAATAATTTTATGCTTACCGCAGCTCAAATTTCTCCACATATTAAGGGGGCTACTTTAGTTTCATTGTGTTCACCATTAAACCCTACGGGTACTACTTTTGGTAAAGACGAATTAAATGATATTTGTAATTTGATTGTTGAAGAAAATAACAGCAGGGCGGCAGGTGAAAAAAAACTTTACCTCATGTACGACCAAATTTATTGGACGCTTACATTTGGAGATACTATTCATTATAACCCCGTTTCCCTTAACCCCTTCATGAAGCCGTTTACTATTTTCATTGATGGTATAAGCAAGGCGTTTGCAGCAACGGGCGTTAGGGTTGGCTGGGCCCTAGGGCCCGAAGAATTGGTAGTAAAAATGTTATCTATTAATAGCCATGTTGGTGCATGGGCGCCTATGGCCGAGCAAAAAGCAGTTGCTAATTATTTAGGCAACCCGGACGCTATTGATACATACCTTGCTCATTTTAAATCTGAAGTAAGCCTTCGTTTACAAAATATTTATTCGGGGTTTCAACAAATGAAAAAAATGGGCTACCTGGTAGATGCCATTGCGCCCGAAGCGGCAATTTACCTTACTATACAAATTGATTATATTAACAAAAAAGATATTAACGGAAAATTATTAACAACCCAGGCCGATGTAACCGCTTACATATTAGATGAGGCAAAGCTGGCGATAGTACCGTTTTATTGTTTTGGATCTAGCCCTGAAAGTAATTGGTATAGACTAAGTGTGGGCACTTGTAAAAAAGAAGAAATTAATGAAATGCTTGAAGCTTTAAAAATAGCATTAGATAAGTTAAATTAATTTTTAAAATGCCTATATTAAATTGGTAGTTAATTATTGCAGCTCAAAAAAATAAAAGATTTTAGTCCTCCTTTGCGCATAAATTTAGCTAAATGAGCTGGCTTATAAATCACTTTGTATTTGTTAAGATTTAATAATTCGTAGGTGTTAAGTGTATTTTCTAATATTTCTGTGCTGCATAATAGCTGATGAATAGATTCCACCTCTTGCTAAAAGGCTTCAATTGACATCAAGTGCTCATTAAATAAAACCAGTCAATTACGTTTAGGCATGGTATTAATTATTGTTTTTAATTAAATTGTTACTATTAATACCCAACCATGCCCGACTTGGCTGGGCAGCCGCAGCCCGTTTTTGTAGAAGCGCAGCCATTGGTTATTAAAACGATTATAATAATTAATAGGAGTAATGTTAATTTTTTTAGTTGTTGCATGATTTTTAATTAAATTAAAATTAAACTATTTTCACAAATATTTACAGCAATTTTTTAATGAAAGATATAAATTTTAACACACTAAGCAATAGGCCTCGAATATTGTTAGCCCCATTAGATTGGGGCCTGGGCCATGCAACACGCTGCATACCAATAATACTTAAGTTGCAGCAACAAAATTGCGAAGTTATTATTGCTGCCGAAACGGGCATAAAATTTTTATTAGAAAAAGAATTTCCAAATTTAATTTTTATACATTTAGCGGGTTACCGCATACGGTATAGTTATAGTAAATTCTGTTTACCATTAAGACTTGTGCTGCAGTTTCCAAAACTACTATATCGTGTTTATGTCGAAAAAATATGGCTAAACAATGTAATAAAAACACATCATATTGATGGAGTAATTTCGGATAACAGGTTTGGGTTAAGCAATAAAAACATTCCTTGTGTTTATATTACTCATCAAATAAAAATAAAAACCAATTATCGCCTTACCGAATACATTATACAAAAAATACACTACCATTTTATTAATAAGTATAATACATGCTGGGTGCCTGATAATGAAGGGGAATTAAATTTTGCCGGGGAATTATCTCATCCTGCAGTTTTACCAAAAACGTCGATAAAATATATTGGGCCTTTGTCTAGATTTGAAAAGAATGAAACTGAAATTAAATATGATCTCTGTATTATTTTATCAGGGCCCGAACCTCAGAGAAGCTTATTTGAAAAAATTATTTTACAGCAACTAAAAATGTTTAATGGGAGCGTTTTTATTGTTAGGGGACTGCCGGGAAACTTGCACCAAATTGAATTAAAATCAACCAATATAGAAATAAAAAATCACTTGCCGACATCTGAGTTAAATACCGTTCTTCTACAATCAAAGATGATTATTAGCCGCAGTGGTTATACCACAGTAATGGATTTAATTAAGTTGCAGAAAAGAGCAATATTAGTACCTACGCCAGGGCAAACAGAACAAGAATATCTGGCAAGGTATTTACATGATAATAAGATATTTTATTCCGCCCCTCAGCATAATTTTTCGCTACTAGATGAACTAAAAAAAGCAATGCAATTTTGTTTTAAAAAAACAACCTGCTCACTGAAAGATTACGAAAATGTAATAAGTAAATTTATATTTGTTTTAAAAAATAATAACAATAAAAATATTTAAGGCGAGTTATATTTTTAAACGATTATAATATAATCTCCATTTAAGTTTTTGCTATCGCTGCCCACAATACTATTGCTACCGGCTGTGTGAAATTTATTTCGAACCCCTTGGGGTAAAATAGAAATTGTGTTTATTATTTCCTTAAAACTTGAACCGTTTTCGCAAAAAATAATTTCTTTAACCATATATTTTTTTACTATTTCTGGTAGTTGTTTAATGTTTCCAAGCGGGGGCGAAGTTTCATTCCAATTTCCAATACGACCTAAAACATTTTTAGACAGCCCGGTCTTTTGCAATAAATTTAAAATGATAATAAACTCTTTTTCTTCTGCAACAATAATTGTTTGTTGTTTTTCTTCTGTTTTGTTTTTGGTTTCAGCATATTTAACTTTATTAAATAGCCATTTTATTATGCTCATTAATACAAAAGGTAATAATATGCCAAACAATAAAACACCTTTTAAAAAGCTAATATTTTTGGGTAATAGGAAATATATAGCAAGCAATACAAGGGCTGCAATAACTTTTGATTGGATTAATTGTATTGGATTATCTCTTTTATTATACTCCCACCAATAATAGGTAAGAAGTAAAAAAAGGCGATAAAAAAATAAATAACAATACATAAAATATTTGAAAAATAATTTGCTTCCCGTTTAATATAATTACTCCAAAAAAAAACTGTACCCAAAAATGTAGTTAAAATAATACAAACATCTAATATGAGTAAAATGTGTTTTTTAAATAAATTTTTAATGGCCGACAAAGCGGCTCTTAACAAAATGGCAATTTGTAAAATAATAATAATAAACACTGCTTTTCTGGCATCGTAGTGTTTTTTTACAAACAAATTCATGGCGCTATAAAACAGGAACACATATTTATAACTTTCTTTTTTAGTGCTTTCTCCTTTAAAATGCACAATGGTACTATCTGCAAAATAATAATTTTTATAACCGGCCTTTTGTATTCTGAAGCTTAGGTCTATATCCTCACCATACATAAAAAAGCGTTCATCAAAATTTCCAATATCATTTAATACAGTTTTAGGTATCATTATAAAGGGCCCTGCTAATACATCTACTTCATTATTTTGGGTATTAGATAGATGTGCTAAGTAGTAATGAGCAAAAGTCTTTGATCGCGGAAATAGGCTAGCAAGTCCAAATAATTTAAATAAAGATGTTGCTGGAGAAGGGAATCCTCTTTTGCTTTCTTTTAAAAAATTACCAGACCCGTCAACCATGCGTATGCCAAGGGCTCCTATTTTATTATTAAGATTAAAAAAATGCAAACATTTTTTAATACAATCCTCTGGTAATATTGTGTCGGGGTTTAAAAAAAGAATATACTTTCCTTTTGCTAAAGCAAGCCCTTGGTTATTGGCTTTAGCAAAGCCCGCATTAACATTATTCCATATAAAATTTACCTTTAAAAAACTGGGCTCTAAAAAAAATTTGCTGCCATCTGTTGAGTTATTGTCTATAACAATAATTTCTGTATCAATACCTTCACAAGCTTTTTGTACCGAATATAAGCATTGCTCCAAAAAATATTTTACATTGTAGTTTACGATGATAATAGACAGGTGCATATTCAAATATAGTTATACCAACCCCTTTTTTAATCCAAATAATTGATAATTAAAATTATATCAAAATAACGTTTTTTAAATAGATTAGTTTTGATTAATAAATAGGCTACTACAATATGTTGGATAACAGTATTAAGAAGGCTTTGTATATTTGCGCCATATTAAAACTCGCGCTTTTAAAAGCGGTTGAGGCAAGAGTTAAACAACTGCAAAAATATTTTATATGATGATAATTTAAAAATAATGGAGCTAAGACATAAAAGGGTAAAGGGTGTTAAGTTGTTTTAATTTAATTATGTCTGCCCTTGTCCACTTAGTTAAAAAATAAAACATGGAAGAAAGAACAGAAATATCTACCCTCGGCGAATTTGGCTTAATAGACCACTTAACTCGCAATAACGAAACAAAAAACGCTTCTACTATTTTAAGTGTGGGCGACGACGCTGCGGTTATTGATCATTTTGGGCGACAAACAGTTATTAGCACAGATTTGTTAGTTGAGGGTATTCATTTTGATTTGATGTACGCCCCGCTAAAACATTTAGGATATAAATCGGTGGTTGTTAATATCAGTGATATTTATGCTATGAACGCCACGCCCACACAAATTGTTATTAGTGTTGCTATTAGCAATAAGTTTAGTGTTGAGGCTTTAGATGAGTTTTATGAAGGGGTGTATGCCGCTTGTGATAAATATAATGTTGATCTGGTTGGAGGCGATACAACTACATCTCAGCATGGGTTTATAATTAGCATTACCGCTATTGGCGAAGTAGCGCCCGATACTTATGTAAAAAGAGGTGGCGCAAAAGTTAATGACCTTATTTGTGTTAGCGGCGACCTCGGTGGCGCTTTTTTAGGATTAACCATTTTAGAGAGAGAGAAAAAAATATTTGAAGAAACTGGCGCTCAGCCAGATTTGGAAAACAGGGCATATATTATTGGGCGATTATTAAAGCCCGAAGCACGTAAGGATGTAATTGAATATTTTGCTGAACATAAAATTACACCAAACAGCATGATGGATATTAGCGATGGATTAAGCAGCGAGATGTTACATATTTGCAAACAAAGTAATGTGGGTTGTGTTTTGTATGAAGATAAATTACCGCTAAATGAAGACAGTAAAGATTTTGCTTACAAACTAGAGCTTGATCCTACGGCTTGTGCATTAAGTGGGGGTGAGGATTATGAACTATTGTTTACTATTTCGCAGGCAGACCACGATAAAATTGCCGCCAATAACGGACTTAGTATTATAGGATATATTACAGAGGCTAGTGAAGGAAAATTATTTATTACCCGCGGTGGCAATAAACACGAGCTGGTAGCTCAGGGGTGGAATCATTTAAAATAAATCGATAAATTAAAAAGGGGGTTATTCTTTTTACTTTCATAGTTTATTATAGTAAATACCGTAAGGATAATAATATAAATCTCCTCAAATATTTTATTAAAAAAATGAGGCAAATATAATTATACGACGAATTTATTCAATATGAAAAAAATCTGCATCTTTCCAAAAAGGAAACCTGGTTCTAATATCTTCTAGCCCCTCTTTCTGTAACGTTATTGTGCTCACATCTTCTATATCTGCCATATGGTAAAGCTCCTGCCCTAGTGGATCAATAACTAAACTATTACCGCTATGATAAATATTATTACCATCGTTGCCCACTCTGTTTACGCCAATGGCGTAGCATTGATTTTCTATTGCCCTTGCACACAACAATGTTTTCCATGCATGGCTGCGACACTCTGGCCAATTAGCAATATAAATTAATGCATCATATTCTGGGGCGGCGCCCTCGGTTTTGTTTATAGGCGCCTGTCTGGCCCAAACAGGAAATCTTAAATCATAACATATCTGTAAATTTATTTTCCACCCTTTTACAGACGCTATTAATCTTTTATTTCCAAAACTGTAATGCTTCTCTTCTTCACTTAATGCAAAGAGGTGCCGTTTATCATAATATCCAAATTGTCCATTTGGTAGCATCCAAATTAGGCGATTATAATATTTTTCTTCTTCTTCTATAATAACACTTCCTGTAAGTACAATGCCGTGCTCATTGCTTATTCTTTTCATCCATTTTATGGTTTCGCCTTTCATATCTTCGGCAAATAATTCTGGCTTCATACTAAAGCCGGTAGTGAACATTTCGGGCAAAACAACAACTTCAGTTTTTTCTTTAATATTAGCAATCTTCTCTTCTAACATTTTTAAATTAGCTAATTTATCTTCCCATATCAAGTTGCTTTGTATGGTTGTAATGGTAAGGGTAAGCATAAGTTTAAATTATACACGAATTTAGTATTTGTGTATATAAAATTCGCTTTAAAACAAGCGAATTTTATGTTTTATCCTGAATTAAAAAACAAAACAGTAATTTTGTCTACCACTTCTTTGTTAAGATAGCCTGTTGCAGGCTGTGTGGTAAATAAATATTTCTTGCTGTTTCAGAATTTGCAACATCTTTTCCAGCCCACACTAAACACAAATAAATAATTTAATGGCATTTAAAAAATTAGATCTTATTGATCCTATCCTAAAAGCATTAAGCAATGAAGGGTACACAACACCTACTCCTATTCAGGCACAAAGTATTCCTTTAATTTTAGAAGAAAGAGATCTGCTTGGTTGTGCACAAACGGGTACCGGAAAAACAGCGGCATTTGCTATTCCTATTTTACAGTTATTGTATAAAAATAAAAGTGAAGAGCGTGGGCCACATAAAATTAAAGTACTGGTATTAACTCCTACGCGAGAGTTGGCCATACAGATTAACGAAAGTTTTGCCGCTTATGGTAAATATACAGGCTTAATCCACACAGTTATATTTGGTGGAGTTTCACAATTAAATCAAACCAACACTTTACGCAAAGGGGTTGATATTTTAGTAGCAACACCTGGGCGTTTACTGGATTTAATAGGCCAGGGATTTATTGATTTAAAGTTTCTTAAAATATTTGTATTAGACGAGGCTGACCGTATGCTTGATATGGGATTTATTCACGATGTAAAAAGAATTATAACCAAGCTGCCAGAAAAAAGGCAAACACTTTTTTTCTCGGCAACTATGCCGCCAGAAATTCAAAAGTTAGCTAATGTTTTATTAACTAAGCCTGCAAAAGTTGAAGTTACCCCTGCCTCATCAACTGTTGATGCTATTAAACAAGGGTTATATCATGTAGATAAGTCCAATAAACCTGCTCTACTTTTGCATTTATTAAAGGATGAAGATATTGTTACCGCACTTGTTTTTACACGCACCAAACATGGCGCTGATAAGGTGGTAAAATTTTTACACCGAAATGAAATTACAGCTGCCGCTATTCATGGTAACAAATCACAAAATGCACGACAACACGCCTTAAGCAGCTTTAAGTCTGGTAATTTAAGGGTTTTAGTTGCTACAGATATTGCTGCTAGAGGTATTGATATTGACGACCTAAGTCATGTTATAAATTTTGAATTGCCCAATGTGGCCGAAACTTACGTGCATCGTATTGGGCGTACGGGAAGAGCGGGAAATACGGGAATTGCTATTTCGTTTTGTGATACAGACGAAAGAAGCGAGCTAAAAGATATACAAAAATTAATAGGTATTAATATTTCAATTATTCACAACCACCCTTATGTTTTAAGCTCAGCCGCTATAGTGGCGCCACCCGTGCCCACACAAAAATCTAGAGCAAAGCGCTCTAGAGGCTTTGGTTCTTTTGATAAAGGGGAAAAAAGAAGTTTTAATAACAAGCGATAATTACAGCGTAATTCCTCTGCTTTAGTTTGGGTGCCAAATAAATCAAAACATAGAAATAAGGATATTTTTTTAACACAAAATTTTTAAATTGGTCTACTTCGCGGACTTTTTAAATTGTCAAACAGTTAAATTATTAAAAAGCCCTGTTAGCCCGAACATAGTCTAGGGTGGTCTTATTGTCGTCGCCCTGATAGCCGCTGTCGAAACACCGGGTCCCCGCGTAGTTGAGACCTGCTTCTATAAAAGATATTTTTTTTATTTTTTTATGTCAATTATCTTGTGTTATAAAGGTGATTTTTGTCTACCAAAATCATCTTGTATTCTTACTATATCATTTTCATCGCTTGGGTTATTGGGATTTGTGTGTAACCAAATTTCTGCAACAATAGCCCAATCGTCTAAACCAACCAGCCGGTGGCGCTCACCTTGTTTAAGTTGAGTAATATCTCCAACATTAATATATTGTTTGTGGTTTTCTTCGTCATTTTCGCTTGTTATCACCGCGGCGGTCCCGCTAATTAATTTCCACGCTTCGGCGCGCCTATGGTGGTATTGCCAGCTCAATCTTTTTTGGGGAGCTACGACTAAAATTTTAGGACTCAATTGGGTTTGTTTTTTTAATAATAGGCCAGCTAGTTCAGGAAAGTAAATATTAATAAATTTAAGGGTGTCCTGTTCTTCTATTACAAAAAAGCCACCCCAGGGCCTAGTATTGTCTTGTTTATTAATTTTTAAATGTAAGCTATGTAAATGTTCGGCTATATATTTAAATATTAATTCTTTAGGTGTGTTGTTTATAAAATTAAATTGCATTTTATTTAATTTACCGGCCCATAAATACCATTAATATTTGTACGTCACTTGGGTTTACTCCTGAAATTCGGGACGCTTGGCCTAGTGTTCTTGGTTTTATTTTTGTAAACTTTTGTCGCGCTTCGTTACTTAAAGAAACAAGCTTTGAATAATTAAAGTTATCTGGAATAATTAAATCTTCTAGCTGATTCATTTTAGAAACCAGTTCTTTTTCTTTTTCAATATAAATATCGTATTTAATTTGTATTTCTACCTGTTCTATTGTTTCGCTATCGTAAGCAACAAGCGCGTTTGTTATTTTAGGTATATAATTAGCCATTTCTTTTAACCCCACTTTTGGCCTTAATAATATTTGAGTTATTTTTTGTTTAGTTAATAACGTAGATGATTGTACGCTGTTTAAAAAAGAATCGGTTTCTGCTGGATCAAGTGTTAAAGTAGCAAGTGTTGTTTTCAATTTTTCAACATTTTCTCTTTTTGTTTTCATTTTATTCATCCGCTCTTGAGAAGCCAATCCTAATAAATAACTCTTCTCTGTGAGTCGTAAATCTGCATTATCTTGTCTTAATAAAGTTCTAAATTCGGCACGACTAGTAAACATGCGATATGGCTCATCAGTTCCTTTGTTTATTAGGTCGTCTATCAATACGCCTATATAAGCTTCGCTTCTTTTTAAAATAAAGGGTTCAATTTTATTTATTTTATGGTGTGCGTTTATCCCCGCCATTAATCCCTGACAAGCGGCCTCTTCATAACCCGTTGTTCCGTTTATTTGTCCGGCAAAAAATAAATTGTTTATTAGCTTGGTTTCTAAGCTAAACTTAAGTTGTGTTGGTGGGAAAAAATCGTATTCAATAGCGTATCCGGGTCTAAACATTTTACAGTTTTCAAAGCCCGGAACCATTCTAAGTGCTTGTATTTGAACACTTTCTGGTAAAGATGTTGAAAATCCGTTCACATATATTTCTATTGTATTACTTCCCTCTGGCTCAACAAACAATTGATGACGATCCCTTTCGGCAAACCGACTTATTTTATCTTCAATACTTGGGCAATATCTTGGTCCCGTTCCTTGAATTCGGCCTTGAAACATTGGGCTTTGTTGAAAACCAGTTTTTAAAAGCTCGTGTACTTTTTCGTTTGTATAAGTAATCCAGCAGTTTTTTTGTTCCTTTGCTTTTATTTTGCTAACCCCCAAATAACTAAACCCCACAACGTCTTCGTCTCCCTTTTGTTCTTCCATTTTTGAGTAATCTAGGCTCCGGCCATCAATTCTTGGCGGCGTTCCGGTTTTTAACCTGTTGGTTTCAAAACCAAGTGAAACTAATTGCTCTGTTATCCCTGTGGATGCCCTTTCCGCCATTCTTCCTCCGCCAAAGTTTTTTTCGCCAATATGAATAATTCCGTTTAAAAACGTGCCGTTGGTTAAAACAACCGCCCTTGCTCTTATTAGGTGTCCCAACCCTGTGCTTACTCCATTTACCAGACCGTTTTTAACTAACAATCCCTGTACGGTATCTTGGTAAAAATCAACATTAGGGGTTTTTTCAAGCATTTCTCTCCAGGTGGCGGCGAATAACATCCTGTCGCTTTGCGCCCTCGGACTCCACATTGCCGGTCCTTTTGATCTATTTAACAATCTAAATTGAATCATACTTTTATCGGTAACAATACCGCTATAACCACCCATTGCGTCAATTTCTCTCACAATTTGGCCCTTTGCAATACCACCCATTGCGGGATTACAGCTCATTTGTGCAATCGTTTGTAAATTCATTGTTATCAACAAAACCTTACTTCCTAGATTTGCTGCTGCTGCTGCTGCCTCGCAGCCCGCATGGCCAGCGCCCACTACTATTATATCATACTCTTGAAACATGTAAGCAAAGGTAAGTAAATGATTTTTACCGCCGCCACGATACCCGTAATGGAGCTCCGTCCGAAAGAGGCCGATTATTGATTTTTGATATCGGGTTAAATAAAATTAAAGATTACCCAATCGACTTTGTTTCACGTGAAACGTTTTTAAAATTTAACGTCGCGTATTTTATGTTTCACGTGAAACAATGATTTCTTATTATTTAAAATATATTTTTATACATTCGTCCTCTTTGAGGCGCATTTGTAAAATTTCTGCCCTTTTTTTATCCCCATACCCACACAAATGTAGTGCGCCATGAAACATAACCCGATGTAACTCTTCTGTGTATGAAACTCCAAAAACCTTTGCGTTATATTTTACTCTATCAACGCTAATATAAACCTCCCCGTCTATTTGTTTTAAGGTTTGGCTTAGATTAAAAGTAATTACATCTGTGTAAAAATCATGATTTAAAAATACCTTATTAATATTAAGTAATTGTTTATCAGAACAAAATATATATGATAGTTTTATAATTTCTTTTTTTTCTTGTAAAAAAATAGACTTTATAAATGATTTAAGCTTGGTCCTGTCTCTTAGGGTTGGCCGCCTGTTATTAAAAAAAAATTGAACTAAATGCATATTATAATTTCTTGTCCTCAAAATTAGATAACAAATTTGATTTGATACCTTTGTGGTTATAATAATTATAAGCACAAATAAAGTTAATGAAGAAAAGGTTATCTGAAGTAACGGCCGGCAATGGGGCAATTATAATTTCTTTTGAAAAAGATGATATATTTTTAAAGTTAATGGAAATGGGTTGTATACCCGGAGAGCTAGTAAGGGTAGAGCAAGTGGCTCCGCTTGGCGACCCCATATCTATTTCTGTTGCGGGATATCATTTAAGCCTACGACTTAATGAAGCTGAATTAATATGGGTAGAGGAGGTTCTTACTACTGAACTTAATTAGGTTTAAAATTTTATTTCACTAATGAAAATTGGACTTTATTTTGGCTCATTTAACCCTGTTCATATAGGACATTTAGTAATTGCTAATCACGCAGTAAACGAAACTTTCCTAAATCAGGTTTGGTTTGTGGTGTCACCACAAAGCCCCTTTAAACAATCACAAAGCTTGCTAAACGAATACCACCGCCTGCACTTGGTAAAGTCTGCCATAAATGGTGAAAATAATTTACGGGCAAGTAGTGTTGAATTTAGTTTACCAAAACCGTCCTACACCATTGATAGTTTAATTTATTTAAAAGAAAAATATCCCGAGCATGAGTTCTCTATTTTAATGGGAAGCGACGGATTTAAAAATATAAATAAATGGAAAAATTTTGAGGTAGTAATTAATAACTATGCTTTGTTTGTTTATAAAAGGCCGGGGTTTGATATAACAGATAACTATGGGGCAAATATACAAATGTTAAATGCCCCTCTTTTAGAAATTTCGTCTACATATATACGTGAGTTGATAAAAAATAAAAAATCAATTCGATTTTTAGTACCAGATATAGTTAAAGAGGAAATTGAAATCGGGGGTTATTACCGCAGTTAATTAAAATAAAAATCCAAATAATAAACATAATAAAACAATAATTGGCGGTGGTGTTTTAGAAAAATTTAGTAAAATAAAAGTTACTGTAATTGCCAAAATATTAAAAAGGCTAATTGTGTTCAATGCGGTAATAGAAACGTCTTTTAATAAATAAAGAGTGGCGGCAAACATTATACCTACAATAACCGCATTGATACCCTCTAGCGCGCGTAGTACAACCACAAATTTTTTTAGGTTTTGCCACACCGGAAAAAAGAAAAGGACCAACAAGGCGCTTGGTAAAAATATAGCAACAGAACCAATTATACACCCCAGTAGCTGTAAATAAGGGCCCTCTTTTTTTAGGGCTATGCCTCCAACAAAAGAAGCAATGGAAAATACAGGGCCCGGTATAGCTCTCACTATTCCTGCACCGGTTAATAGCTCTTCTCTTTTTACTTTTATTAAATTGGGGTTGTTTTTTAATACCCTTTCTGATGTGGGCCTTGCTACATATTGGTCTAATATCAAAGGAATTAATACATCGCCGCCGCCAAATACAAAAGATCCAAAACGATAAAAATTTTCAAATAAATTATAGGATTTCTTATGCTCCCAGTTTTGCTTTCTGGCTGTTTCGCTTAAAAAACCCGCTATTGCAAAAATTAAAACAAATAGCCAAATATTAGTCCACCCAATTTGTTTTGGCCTTATCACTTCCTTTTCGGCAATTCGCTTGTTACTAAAGTTAGTCGCGGCACCACCAAAAATAATTAAAATAGGAATAATCCAGGCTACCTTAAAAAGAAAAAAGGTACAAAAGAAGCCAAGTAATAGTATAAACCAAGTAATAGTATTTTTTATACTTATTTGATAAGCCTTAAATGATGCGTATGCTAAAAAACCAATTGCCATGGGCTGTATAAATCTAAACAACCCTTCGTTTATTTTTTGATTATCTAAATCTGCTACAATAAATGATAGCGCGCCCATTAGCGAGCATGCGGGCAAAATCCAAATAATTAAAGTTATAACAGCCAACTTAAGGCCGCCGCGCTTAAAGCCAATAAGTGTTAGGGTTTGGGTTGAAGAAGCGCCTGGCAAAAGCTGGCAAAATGAAATATAATCCATTAACTCCGCTTCGCTAAGGTCTTTTCGTTTTTCAACAAAAGTTTTTAAAACCATTCCCACATGCCCCTGTGGTCCACCAAAGGCAGAAATGCTGTGCAAGAAAACCGCCTTTAAAAAAGGAATGTGTCGTAATAGTTTACTCATTAATACAATTTACGCACAATAACATTAATTGCGATAATTTAAAATCTATATTTTTATTAGCTTTGTAGCAATACTAAAATTAATTTATCATGAAAAGAACAAACATTGGGAGCGCTTTTTTTATTTTTTTTATGCTTTTTTTATTTGTGTCGACATTTATATCTTGTTCTAAATATACCTATTCTAATAAATATAATAATAAATTTATAGCGGACTCTAAAATTGTAGACTATTCAAATTTACATTATTGGGCCGCACATCCCTGGAAAAAAGATGCAAGTGATAGTGTGCCAAAACCATTATTAAACACCCTTAAGCAGGATTCTTTGGCTGATGTTTTTTTTATACACCCAACAACTCTTATTAATAAAAAAGAAAATTACTGGAATGCCGATATTGATAACTTAGAATTAAATAAAAAAACAGACAACTCTGCTATATTATATCAAGCGAGTGTTTTTAATGAGTGTTGTAGGGTTTTTGCACCAAGGTATAGACAGGCGCATATAAAAGCGTTTTTTATTAAGAATAAAGAAGCGGAAATGGCGTTTGAGGCTGCTTATGCAGACATTAAGGTCGCGTTTCTTTATTATTTAAAAAATTATAACAACAAACAACCAATTATTATTGCCTCGCACAGCCAGGGTACAAAACACGCCGCAAGATTATTAAAAGAATTTTTTGAAAACAAAGCCTTACAAAAACAATTAGTTTGCGCTTATATTATTGGTATGCCAATACCAGAAAATTATTTTAGTAATATTAAGCCGTGTAAAGACTCTTTAGCTACAGGGTGTTTTGTTAGTTGGCGTACGTTTAAAAATGGCACTCCTCAGTCAAAACTAATTGCTTCTGAACAGGTTAAGGCTATTGTAATTAACCCGTTAACGTGGACAAATGGGGCTGGGTTATTTTCTGCTAATTTAAATATGGGTGCTGTTTTAAAAAACTTTAATAAAATTGTTCCTAATGCGGTAAACACAGAAATTTATAATAATATATTATGGAGCAGTAAGCCCAATATTCCTTGGAAAATATTTTATTTTAAAAAAAATTATCATATTGGTGATATAAATCTTTTTTATGTTAATATAAGAAGAAATGCAATGTTAAGAATTAATGCCTTTTTAGATAAATAAATATCCTTTTTTAATTGTATGAATATAAAACTATATTATTAATAATTTGTTTTGTAAATTCCTTTATTGCAAATTGTTTAGCCCTTACATAGGTGGTGGTTCCTTTAATAAAACCCATGTCTGATGTTTTTTTCCAATTTTTATTTTTGTAAATAAATTTTTGTAGCGAATAAGTTATACTGTCTGGTGTATAGGCGCCGCCAAATTCAATTCTTATTTTTTTTGTATTTTGTATTGTTTCTTTTTTTATTTCTTCTACACTTCTAAAATAATGCATGTCTAAATGATCTTCCGTAAGATAATTTAAGGATAGTATTATTAATTTAGAATCTTTATAATAAGCAACCTTACCTAAAATATTTTCTAACACAGATTGTTTTAAACTGTCTTTTGTAAAATTAATTAATTCTATATAATACGTATTATCTAATTTTTTTTTTATTTTATTTAAGCAACC
>Ga0208942_1000028_pt1 | contig 73301 bp, 73 predicted proteins | sample GreLakmeSU08MSRF_FD_187704 | JGI IMG/M metagenome (GOLD analysis project Ga0208942, IMG submission 187704) | Freshwater lentic microbial communities from great Laurentian Lakes, MI, USA - Great Lakes metaG SU08MSRF (SPAdes) | ecosystem: Environmental > Aquatic > Freshwater > Lake | place: Great... | reverse complement strand
GGACTGCTAGTTCATCAAAAAATGATGATGAATCTTTTTCTTTGCACATTTACAAATTTTCCTCTAAAAGAATCACAACCCAAGGCTTTATTTCATTTATCCTAAAAGATAGGCGAATATCTTTATTATTATACACTTGTTGCATAATGTTTAGATATTCGGGCAATGCAGATAAATTTTGCCCTAAATGTTTTTTAATACCTACATAAAGTGATCTACCAGGACTAATTAAGTCGCAAGTTAAACCATTATCGGCTTTGCATCGCAAGTTTTTTATACCCGTCAGTGCATTACACTTATAGCCTTCGGGGTTTCTTAGGGTAGGATCACAAGTAAGCCCAACCGCTACACCATCCGATTTACGAGACTGAGTTAGACCACAAGCAGGATCTAATTCGTTACCCCATGCTTGACACTCTTTATTTACATTCCAGCCGGATTCCTTAAGAGAAGCACCACTCAATATTAAAATACACTCGTCTAAACTTAAATTTACATCCTTGTGACCTTCAGCACATGCCTCCGTGATAGCAAGTGAAGCAGCCACAGGTAATATTTGTGGGATAGGCGGTACAGGTACAGGTACAGGTACAGGAGAAGGCACTGGGACTGGTTGTGGCACTGGTTCAACTGGAATCTCTACAGGTGGTGTAGGTATTACTTCCGGTTTGCCACAACTAATGAGAGACATTAAAAAAATTAATTTTTTAATCACTCAATGCCTCATATTCCTCTTTATATTTTCTTTTAAACATCGCAGACGCTAACCCTCTAAAAAAGTATTTATTATTTGGTCTATCTCGACTTTATACTTATCATAAGGTCGTATGCTGTGGCAATCGTAGTAATACCCTTCTTTTATTCTTGAATAATCATAATTATTTGCCCATTTATCATTAGTGATCCTGTCTATTCGTCTTCCATTTTGACCATCAAGCCTGTTAATTAGCTGTACGTTTTTTACACTATTTTTAGATAGCATGTGTGTAGCAAAGTTTTCGTCTGCAAACCACTCAGAGGCTTCGTGACCTTTTTCTGAATATTTCCTCTAAATCCTGTACTAATTTTTCATGTTCTCTAATTAAATCAGGGTAAGGCATTTCTTTTACTGGAACTTTGGCTAAAACTTTTTTCAAAAAGCGCATACATACTCCTAGTGATGCAAATCATCCCAAGCTAAATAGTCTGGGTGTTCCTTTACCAATTTTTCCCATTTGGTCAAACACCTTAAACAAGTTGGTGGATCTTTAGACCAAACAGAAATATCTCCCATAATGTTTTTTACGCTTCTACATAAAGCAGGCGATTTTTCAACATTGGTTAGGACTTTGTTGCCGACAACTTCAATAATAACCGAATGACTCAATTCTTTAGTCTTTTTTTTGCTGCGTACATAAGCCTCACCGTAAACTTCGGTTGTAATCAGTTTAGTTTCTGATTGTGTTTCAGCAACAATTTTTTCTAAAAATCTCATTTAGCTCCTTGTTTGATTAATCTTACCTGCCCTAGATTAAATGATGTGAGTAAAGAAGATAACATAATAAAACTACCACTCAATCGTCGCAATACAGCAAGTAAGGCAGATGTTAAAGCAATGCATATTGCCGATGAGTTTGATCGTATTTTGATAAAACACATAACCGACGATGATGTCGAAGTAAAAACACTTATAGGTGTAATGGCTCACAGATTAGGTGCCATTTTAAAAAAAATAGATAGAAAAGATGAAATGTGGGAAATTTGTAAAAAAGTTATCGTTAATGAAATGAACAAGTAGTGGACGATTTCAACATATCAATTCCAATAGTCGAAAATCTATACCTAGATTTTGGTCTTATGCCCGAAGCACCAACAACTTTAATCCTACCAATAAAAGAAAATGATCATATCATACTTTATGACCTAAATAATCAGTATGATATTTTTATACAACTTAAAATAAATATAAATATTTAAGCGGAAATACCACAGGTTCGTTCCATCTCTATATTGGCATATACGAATCTACTATGGTATGTAGATATAAAATTTAGGATATTAATTTTGCTCACAGTAAAAATTTTAAATATGCATGGATATAATAAGTCTGAAACCTTTCGGTTGTACGGATATGAATCACCATGTAAATCTCTTGATTTTGTGGTTGTTAATTGTCGAAATTGTAACTCTATTTTTAATAGAAAAGTTAAAGATTTGCGTCCTTTTTTAGATAAAGGATTTAATTGCTGCAATATCTAATTTGACACAGAAAATGGAAAAAGAAATTTTTTGTTGGTGTGATTTACGTTGGTCCAATGGCTCCGAATATGAAAAAGCTGGATGGGAAAGACTAGAGCAAAAATACCCTGAGTGCCGATATACTGATGGTAGACAGATTTACCGCAAAAAGATAAAAGACAATCTCTGGCAAATATATGATTGCGGTAAAATTAAATATACCTCACCTTTTGGGTGAGGAGAATTACCTCAAAAATACCACAGTTGATGGCTTTCTGCCGAAACATCAGCGGGACCTTCAACGCTCGAAGTTTCAAAATATTCGCACCCCGAACAGATATCATAACTCAACACACCATTATGTACAGTTCCCTTTGGGTATTTTACAGCTTGACTTGCGTTAGAAATTTGACCTGTTATTGAATTAATAAAATACGACACCCAAGCGCCCATAGAGTACGAGCGTCTTTGTCCGCGCTCAATAGCTTTTACAAGTCCTGCATCTTTAGTCCTGTCGTAACCGAGCAGCACATAAATTTTCCAGATATTCCAGCCTGGTACTTTTCTAATCGACGAGTCAAAATGTACACCTTTAGCCTCGGCGGGGTTCTTATTGTTATGATCTGCGTAAGTCGGCTTACCCACGAACGTCTTGTAAACAAAATTACCGAAGCGTGGATCAAAATACGAAATTTCATCGAAAGGAAAACAATGAAGGTTGCGATTTGGTATCCCTATTGTTACAATGGGGACTTCAGTGATGCAGAAATCTTCTATTTTGTCAGACAGTTTGTAGGTTTCTGCCGCACCTTTAAGCCAGCTATAGTTGATAGTGCTGTTGCCTATGTTTGCGGTACAGGTTTTTTTATCAATATTTTTTCTATCTATTTTTCTTATAGACTCTTTGTAGTCTTTTTGGTTGTTAGAAAAATAGCTGCTGGCATATACCGGTAATCGATTTTCATGATGGCGCGGCAGTTGAAATATTGACATATTATATCCTTATAATGTGTATTACTTATTTAATCTTAAGGTAACTATGGCTGCGATTACGATAGAAGAAATACAGCGCCGGATTCATGAGGGTTGGGAGAAGTATCCTATAGCAAGACCTTATATATTTTTAAAAAAAGAAACCTATATAAAATTAAAATCAGTTGCTGTTTTTATTGATGTTGACTTTGGTGAGTGGGAAGCTATGGCAGATGGAGTTATGCGCGGGGGTATGCATCCTAAGCGAAGACAGAGGGATTTTTCTAAATTAGAAATTACAAAAGACGAATTTTATAATTTATATATTGAACAAAATTTATCGGTAAAAGAACTAGCTTTAAAATTTAATTGTAATAAAAAAAAGATATTGGATATTATTGTGGAATTTGATTTAAAAAAACCTATGTCGATTAAACTTGATTTGATGAAAAAAACTAATCAGGAGCGTTATGGGTGTGAGTTTGTAATGCAAAACACTGAGATCAGTAAAAAAGTTCAAGATAGTAGGGATGTTGAAAAGTTCAAAAAGACTTATAAGAAAACGATGGTGGAACGCTACGGGGTAGAGAACGGATTCCAAGATGAAACCATAGCTAGTAGGGCTAAGAAAACTATGCAGGAAAAATATGGCACTGAACATGCACTACAAGCAGAGGAGTGCCGTGATAAATATTTGAAAACCATCAGAGACAAGTATCAAGATGGAAATTTAGTCTGGGGTGGATTAAATGTTGAAGAAATAAAGAATAAAGTAAAAGCGACAAATCTTTCAAACTTAGGGGTTGAATCTCCGTTTGGATCTAAAGATGTACAGGATAAAGTAAAGCAGACTTTTGTTAAAAATTATGGTGTCGAATGTATTTCTAAATCTCCGGTAATACAGGGAAAAATACGAAAAAGTATTTTGAATAGATTTGGTGTGCATCATTTATCTTTACCTGAAATACGTGAACAAATAAAGGCAACATCGTTAGAAAAGTACGGTGTTGTATGTAGTCTTCAAAATCCTGAAGTCATGCAAAAAAGCTATGAAACGAAAGTAAAAAACGATTCTTTCAATTCATCAATCGCGGAAAGAGAAATAAGGTCTTATGTGACCTCTCTTGTGGGAGAAGTAAAACAAAACGTAAGAGATATTATATCTCCTTATGAGCTTGATATTGTAATTCCGCATAAAAGACTAGCTATAGAATATAATGGTTTATATTGGCACAGCGAGGCTCAAAAACCAAACGACTATCATGCTAACAAATTAAAAAGATGTACAGATGCTAATTATCGCTTAATTAGTATTTTTGAACATGAATGGCATAATCGACCCAATGCTGTTAAAAGTCGTCTTAGAGCAATTTTAGGGTGTAATAAAAATATAATAGGCGCTAGAGATACGCAAGTCTCAGAGGCTGAGATAGATGAAGTGCGTAATTTTTTAAATGAGTTTCATTTGCAAGGTTTTGCAAAGTGTCAAAAAGCTCTTAAGTTAACTTTTAATGATTTAATTGTTGCTGTTATGACTTTTTCAAGGCATCACCGTCAAACTAGCAAAGAGCTTGTATTAAACAGATATTGTGTCAGAGAGGATTACTCCATAATTGGTGGAGCAAATAAGTTGTTTAAAAATGCAGATATAAAAGAAACTGTGATTTCATATTCAGACAATAGATGGTCTGAGGGTGATATTTATCCCAGACTTAATTTTAAATTAGATAGAAGTCTAAAACCTGATTACTTTTATATAAGTAATAAAGGTGTGTTCAGCAAACAAAGTTTGAAAAAAAATAAAGAAGAAAGAGAATCAAAAAAATCGGAGCATGAGTTACGCTTAGAACAAGGTTATTTAAGAGTGTATGATTGTGGTAAAAAACGCTGGAGGTTTGATCAATGGTTCTAACGATATGGTATTTAACTATTTTCCTTACTTTCATCTTAAGAATAATTCCTTAAAAATATTAAGTGAGCTAAGAGCTTTAGACTTTTCCTACAATTCACAGTTTAAAAACCTCTTTTTACCAAGAGAGGGTCAATGCTATCTTGTACGCAAAGGGCGTTTGAAACCTCTGAACCAACACGCAAGCGATGCCATAAAAATTGACGGTATGTCCTTAGAGGAGATGCAAAACATTTTTAATCAGAAAGCGTTTGGGCTGCTTTATCGGGGTGTCTATCCGTCGTTATCCCAGATGGTGTCACCACAAAAGAACAGTGGCGAGAAACCCTGCCTGTGATGAAATACGGGATCGCTTATGGCTTAGACGACATTCCTTGGGCTATCTCCACTTTAGATAAACTAAAAAATAATTTATCTGATTTAGAATCAGAAAGTTTAAATACTATAAAAAATTTTATATCAATAGTAAAAAACTTATTGTAAGACAATATTAATATAAAGAATGGTTAATCATTTGAATTATCAAGACAAAGTATTTATAGCAGGACACAAGGGATTATTGGGTTCTGCCTTAGTGGGCAAATTAATAAGCGAGGGATATGTAAATATTTTGACGGCTACTCGTGATAAAGTTGACTTAACTCAGTCGTCTCAGGTGTATGATTTTTTTGAGAAAAATAGACCTGAATATGTATTTTTAGCTGCCGCCAAAGTTGGTGGGCTATTTTATAATAAAAATTATCCTGCCGATTTTTTAAGAGAAAATATTTTAATACAAACAAATGTTATAGATGCTGCGTACCGTTTTGGTTGCAAAAAATTATTATTTGTAGGATCTGCGTGTGTGTACCCTAAAAATGCTGAAAGTCCTATAAGTGAATCTTCTTTTATGGCTGGTGACTTAGATCCTACTAATATAAGTTATGCCATGTCTAAAATCATAGGTTACATAATGTGTAAAAAATATTATGAACAGTATGGTTTTAATTGCATATCGGTAATGCCTAATAATATTTATGGTATTAATGATAATTTTGATACACAAACCGGTCATGTCGTTGCTAGTTTTATAGCGAGGTTCTCTGAGGCTAAAAAAAATAATTTACTAAATGTAACTTGTTTTGGGGATGGTAGTCCTTTTAGAGAGTTTATTTTTGCTGATGATTTAGCTGATGCTTTATTCTTTTTGATGAAGAATTACGATGAACCAGATCTAATTAACGTAGGGACAAATAAAGAGATAAGTATAAAACATTTAGCGAGCAAGATTGCTAATATTGTTGGCTATCAAGGTGACATTATTTGGGACATTAGTAAACCCAATGGTGTTGGTCGCAGATTACTAGACACTTCAAAGCTAAATAAGTTAGGATGGACATCTAAAATATCGTTAGACGAAGGTCTATCCAAAACTTTTGAATGGTACAATCAGCAGGGAGATAAGATGCCTAAAGTTATCATACAAGTTTTACAAGACACACATTCCGATCCCCATCATGAAAATTTATGGGGTAAAAAAATAGGTATGGGACTTGGTGATTTTATACGTGGTACTGTGCGTTTAAATCAAGTATGCAGAAGGCTCAATTGTCGTTTAATAGTAGATACCAGCTTGCATGGTATTTCTTCTTTTACCCAATCTACAGATCACGAATATAAACATCTTATCACTGATACAGTTCCTTTTATAAACATCAATAAACTCGATGAATATCTTTCCCAACAAAGCGACAATGTTCTTGTTTTATCTACTAATGACTTTTGCGATGAATCAATCACCCAAGAAGACAAAAATCTAATTAAGAGTGTATTGCAATACAAGTCAGATTATAAGCACCGACATGAAGACTTTCTTAATAAGGATTATAAAGTCGTTCATTTTCGTTTAGATGACGAAAGTTTTAGAACGAAAGAATTATCATTTAATGACGAAATAAAGAACGCACTGTACAAATTACTTGATAAAGATACCCTATTTTTAAGCAATAATAATAAGTTAAGAGAATTTGTTAGGTTTGAAAATTTAGCGCATGTGTTTGATTTTGAAGCTGCTCATTTTGGTGATGCTCAAAAATCTCTAGAGGATACTTTATTCGAGTTCAAAATTTTAAATAAAGCGCAATCAATTATTACCTATTCTGTTTACTACTGGATATCCGGCTTCGCTTATTGGTCACATAAAATTTATGATGTACCATTGTCTTCTATTAGATCTCTAGATCCATTAACTGTAAGCATTCCAAATGGAATGTGGACAAAGACATAAAACCTCTAGGCAATAAATACTGTGTAAGTCACAGATATCCTATATTTAATCTAACTAAAAATTTTAGATTAATTAGCCCTGATGATAAGTCTTTTCTTTGTGTCAAAGATGACCATTTTGGTGCTGAATATTCGGGTGAGTTTCTATCCGAATATACCCAACTTTTTGCGTTGGCTGAATATTTAAAAACAGAAAATGATGAGTTTGTTCATCTTTTTCAGTACCGCAAATTCGTCAGTGATGCACCAAATCTAAGAAGCAGTAATGTAAATCATTACAAAACTTGTAAACCCGACGAAGTAGACAGCATCATAAATTTTTATGAAGATAAAATATTAACTACAAATGTAATACCTTATAAAAACACAGCAGCCAATTATGCACAAGTACATATTATAGAAGACTTTATATGCTTAACACTTGCGATGAAAGAATTTGGGTTTAGTAATAAAGATGTTAAACGATTTATAAATTTGAAATATCTTTTAGCTGCATCTTCGTTAGGTAGCTATCCAAGAAAGTTTTTTATTGAGGCTATGGATACACTAAAAAAGGTGTGGCATATATTCTATAATAGTTATTACGAAGAAAGACAAGGCTACCAGCGTAGGGTTGGGGGATTCTTACTTGAAAGGCTACACAGCTTCTTATTAGTTGATTATCTGGCAACAACAAATATACCCTACGTTCATGGGCATATTGTTGTCGTCACAGATGATGGGATAGTAAAAGTTACCATTTAGCTAAGAAAATTTGAGCGGCTTGTTGACCTACATCTTTAGGTAGTACTTTTAATGCCGCAGAAGCTCTACGTTGCGCTTTGTCTTCATCTTGGATTGCCTGAGACATTTGATTAACTAACGATAGCATTTTAGTTTTGTCGCCGTTAGCTTTAAGTACTATATCTTTAATGCGAGCAATATCCTTTAATCCTGGCTCCGCTCCTTTAATATCTTTATGTAAGCTGCCGGAATACGTTATCCCGTCTGCTTCATCTTCAGAAATATTTTCTTGCCGGATATCTTCGTTCTCACGTAAACCCATTATGTAATGAGCAATGTCCGATAATTTATCTGCCGCTGTGGATATCTTAGCTTTAACCCAGTCTGGCGCATTTTGATTTAGTGTTAAATGCTCGCGGATTTCCTCGGCATGGTGGCAAATAGATCCTAACTGGGAAAAAACCATACTATTCGTAATGGGATCGCCTGCCATATCTTGTAAAGCTGTAACTTTATGTAAAAATTTCATATTGTCTCCAACAAATTAATAGTGAATATTAAATCTATAATGTACAATTATTTTAGGCTGGAATGGCACAATTGGTAGCGCAGTTGACTTGTAAGGGTACAAGTCCCGCTTCCAGTTCCACGGAAAGTCCTCTCTTGACACAGCAAACCAAGGGCGATAAAAGCTTGTCAGAACATGTCAGGCTTATAGCTCAATGGTCAGAGCAGTCGGCTCATAACCGAACGGTTGGGGGTTCAAGCCCCTCTAAGCCTACCACTACCTTCAATAATTTCAATACTTTACAGAGAATTAAAATGCAAATTTTTATGATGTTTGCGTTTGTGGGTGCTTTATTCTTGGCTTTTAGTTTTGGCAAATTTTTGATTGAATGCGACCTAACGCAGGACTGGAATGCGGGTAACTGGGGTATTTTTAGGCTCTATAAAGAATTCCACAACAAGCCTAATTTAACCATCGCGGAATTCTATAATATCAAGACAAAAGAACAAGATGAAAAAATAGATGAACTTTTAGCTCAACTGAGAACTAAAGGTCCGATTAAAGTTTATGGGCAAGAGGATATTTACAAACTTTCGGACGTGGAATAATTATGGGTGTAATCTTAGAATTTAGAAGACCTAAGAAAAAATTTAAAAAAAGGGATGCGCGATTCAAGAAAGGTGGATATCACCTGCACAGGTACAATAAAGTTGACCTGGCTTTAGAATGCAATAAAGCTTTAAACGAATTAGAAATTACATCAAAAAAATATAAAACCGATAAAGAAAATAGCAAAAGAAGAAATGATCTAATAAAAAATATATTTTTTTCTATAATTCTAGTAGAATTACTAGTAATAACTTGGAAAGTTTTTCATTAAAACACTGGTAATTTGGAAAGTATTTCATTAAGAATTGGTAATTTGGAAAATAATTTAAGTCACTCAACTCTTTTCTTCCTGCCATCTCTCAAAGACAGGACCTAGTGGACTAAGTGGTCTTGGAGTAAGAGAGTGGACTTGTCCTACTTGCAACACGATACATGATCGTGATGTAACGGGAGCCAAGAACATTCTCCGTTTCGGGCACGAAACGCTGAAAGCTCTAACTCGTTAGAGCCGTAGGGAAGCCTTGCCCTTTAGGGCGAGGGGGGTGTCACCCTGTAGAACCAAAACCGCCTGTTCTTTTGCCTTCAGTCAAAAACTTGGTTGGTCGAAAAGCAAGACCGAAAACAAGTTGTGCTATTCGATCTCCTTTTTTTATCTCAAATAATTTCCAGCCATGATTAATCAATATTACTTTGATAGTATCATGGTAGTCTAAATCAATAGTTCCTGGCGTATTAAGAACCGTAATATAATGTTTTGCAGCAAGACCTGATCTTGGTCTTATCTGGGCATCTATAATTATATTACTGCCAAAATCTTTTTGTAATTGAATGAGATCATCTTGATTAAAAAGATCTTGTAGATATATGCCCGTATCTACAATAGTTCGTTCTCCAGGCGCGATATCCAAATCTTGATTTGCGGGCAGATCCAAGCCGGTCGCTAAAGATGTTTGATATTTTAGTTCCAAAGTACTTGTACTTCTTCTTCAGCCCAGTCTTGCATTTTCTTTTTTACTTCGAGTATAGCGTTCATAGCTGCCTCGGTAGCTTCATTCAACCAAGGCACGTAATCTTCGGCTGTTATTTTTTTCAAAAAGCGCATTTGATCTCCTAGAAAAATCCGGTAAAGTTAATCTTATTGAACTTATATTGAGGTACTTATGAATACTATATTGGTTACGGGTGGTGCGGGTTTTATTGGTTCTGCGGTAATAAGAAAGATACTTCGAGACACCGATGATATTGTGATCAATTATGACAAATTGACTTATGCTTCCAATCTATCTTTTTTTCACGATACTAAAAAGCTATATCCAAATCGGTATTTTTTCATACAAGCCGATATTTGCGATTCTAGTATTTTAAATTTTACTTTTGAAAAATATAAACCAACTATTGTTATGCATCTTGCGGCAGAATCTCACGTTGACCGGTCCATTGATTCTCCGCGCATTTTTATGCAGACCAATTTTATTGGCACTTATGAGATGTTACAATCGGCAAGGATTTATTATGAAAAGCTTGATGAATCCTCTAGAAATAAATTTAGATTTCATCACATCTCAACTGATGAAGTTTACGGCACATTGGGTGATACAGGACTTTTTACAGAAGAAACGTCTTATGCACCTAATTCACCATACTCAGCGAGTAAAGCATCTAGTGATCATTTAGTTCGTGCGTGGCATGAAACATTCAGTTTGCCCACTTTAATCACTAACTGCTCAAATAATTATGGTCCCTATCAGTTCCCAGAGAAATTAATACCTTTAATTATTTTAAATGCTTATAACCAAAAACCCCTACCTGTTTATGGTAAAGGCGATAATGTACGAGACTGGTTATATGTTGAAGATCATGCTGATGCTTTATATTTAGTGGCTACTGAAGGCAAAATCGGTGAAACCTATAATATAGGCGGCAATTGCGAAAAGACAAATTTAGAGGTTGTTGAACGTATTTGTGATTTAGTTGATGAGATGGAGGGACCAACTAACAGACGCTCCCTTATCAGTTTTGTAACCGATAGATTAGGTCACGATAAACGCTACGCGATTGATGCCAGCAAAATTAAGAGAGACTTAGGCTTTGAGCCTAAAGAGACATTTGAGACGGGTTTAAGAAAAACAATAGCCTGGTACTTGAAAAGGCTTGACAACGTACCCACCTAATACTAGATGCTTTGCTAAAGCATCTAGGAGGCTTCATGGCTAGTGTAGCTGCACGTTTACCGAGACAAAGAATATCCGATAACCCAGGTGTGTTGCAAGTCATCCCTTATGTCTCTATGGCGTATAGTCATGATAGCTTAAAAGACATAGCGAAAAGCCGTGGAATAGACTTAACTCTATTAGAGCCAGGGCAATTTGTAATGTTTTTTAATAATAAATGGGATGCCTTTAAATTATTTGGTGCGAATAATACCTTCGCTTATCATCGAAGCCTTGCAGGTAGTTTTCTTACCGAAAAAGGCTTGAGATCGATACCACCATTCTTCGATGGTAAGAGAGTTATTTACACCGCAGAAGTAGCAAAATGGGCAATCAAAAATTACACAAGATTGTCATCAGGTAAAGGGTAAAGCATGAAAGCATTATCACCAGCAGCAGACAAAACATATCGCCTTTGGAAGGAAGCCAAACAAAAAAACCCAGAAGAAACCACTGAATCAATACTTAAAAGACTGAAATTAACTGCTTCTACTTTGCACAGAGGTAGAGTTTATTACGAAAAAAATAAAAATAAATCAACTAAGCTTAAGCCTAAAGTAATAGCTGTGCCGCCAAATTTAGGCTTACAACCAAGCATTAATGTCGTAGCCGGTCCGAACGATCAATCGATGCTTATAGTAGGTAACACGCAATCTGTAGCAGAGATTGCGTCCACGATTCTGAAATCTTGGATACCTTAGCTACCAAAGCTGATCGTTTGCTCTGGGTTTTTAGCGTATTTAGCTAAAACCACTTTGATCTTGCGTGGGCTAGCAGTGACATGGCTGACGGTTAATTGATAACCAGTAGCCGTAGCCGCTAAGTCCCAGCTAATCGTGTCTTTTTCATTTTTCGTCAAGATATCCACAAAATCTACCAAAACTGCATTCGGGGTAAAGTCACAATCTACAGTGTAAGAATCTGTGCCTTTAACAAGTTTAAAATCAGTTACACGTTTTTTTAAAAAATTCAAACTAGCCATCGTAATTCTCCTATTAAATAAAGGCATACCCTTTATAATTAATCTAGTAAGAAAGGTTTAATTATATTAGATTAATTTCACATAGTGATTACAACTCTAAACGTCCATAGGCTACGATCTGTTTTTGCGAATATCGGAAAGTGTCCATGGGCAAACAGAACTTTACGTCCGATCTCCATAGGGTGTGTGCTTTGAATAATTGTAGCCCACAGTCCTACCTCACCGTAAGCGTTCATACCTACTGCACCATCAGGTATGCGTAGTACAAACGAAAGAGAACTATCGGTAGGTCTTTCTATTCGTCCATCCGGTAAAAGAAAACTCCCTAATGTGGGAGGTACAGGATATGCGGCATCAATTAGAGCATTAGATATAGCTAGGCTCATAGGTGTAACTTCAAAACTAGACGCACCAGGAACCTCTAAATGATTTATCGGATATAAATTAGCAGTGGGTAGAATCGAATGAATACCTGTACCTTGAGTAGTAATATTTAAAGCGTTTGGTGTGTTTAAAGTAGTAGAAAGTTTAAAGGTGTCTTTATCTATTACTTCTATATAATATTTTGTCCCAGTCACTACTCCATTAGGTAATGTGCCTGTAGTCGCAAACTCACATTCCATATAGTTTACTAAACCGTGATTAACTAAAATTATTTCATCGTTACTTACGTTAATAGCTGCAGGCAAAAAATTAAAATCTTTACCAGTTAAAACATTTCCATAAACTATCGATGTAAAACGTAATTTGGCAGGTTCTAGGGGATCTATATCTGCTAAAATTAGTCTATATATACCTGGATCTTTTGAATCGTTTACCGCTTTTAATATGTTATCTGCCGTTTCCTCTGCCGTACCTCCGACTACCCAATGTGTATCTTTAATAAAAGACACACCATTTAATACTATTTGATCTCCAGCTTTCCAATTTGAGTTACTGATAACCTCTATATACCCTACAGACTGATTTGTATTATCGACTATAGGAGTTATTTTGACGGGGTTAGTAGCGTCATAACCGCCTCTACCCATTTGCCAGCCATCTACGGTAAACAAACATTCAGTCCCAAATTTCATTCGCGCTAAAAGGTTTCTACCTTCAAGGGTAAGCTGGCATAAGATTGTATCTACAGGATCAGTAAACATTTATTTGCCTCACAAATTATCCGCAGTTGAACTAGCGGCTAAACCTGCTGCCGTACTACCACCTAGCCAGTTTCCTCTGGCAAAGACAGAAGTAGCCGGTCCATTAACGTAATTAGTAAAACCACTAAAGCGTAAACCAGATATTGATTGGTAACCAGTAGTTAGTTGAAATGCAATTGTAGAACCCGTAGACGTTAATACTGTATTGTAGCCAGATCCTATAACAGTAATACCTACAGGTACATTTATTGCGCTGCTGATACTATAATTACCGGCACCTATAAATACTGTTTTTATCTGGTCATCGTTTTCTGCCGCATCAACGGCAGCTTGAATACAACCGCCTGTCAATCCGACAAAATCACCACGCCCTAAATGCGAAGCAACAGTATAACAAGTTTTATCTAAGTTTTCAGGAGCGCCAAATATTTTTGTATTAACCGCACCATCTATTAAAGGAAACATAGAAACTATGTCGTAGCGTGTCGTGATGTCAGAACCAAATATATTTCTTTCAAATATATTATCTCTACCTTCAACTCGTATGCCTACTCCAGTACCCTCAAACCTAAATCCTGCTATACGGCACCGACTAGCTTCGACAGTTATTAAAGGATCATCACCTGACAAAATCACGTCCGAACCCCAAGCCTCTAAATCAATATCATTGCGGCTTTGTGGTATGGTGAAACCAGTATATGTACCTGGAAGCACAACTATTTTAGCGCCGGTCAAAATATTCCAGGTTAAACTAGACTTCGCAGGTTCTGTAAAGTCCCATAGCTTACTATCGTCACGCTCTACAACAATTCCTGTAGCATCCTCAATACTCACAATTTTGAAACTGCCGGTATTGTTACTGCCAGCTACCGTGCTCCTAATATAGATATACCTATTTAATACATCTACATAATTAGGATCGCTTTGATCTAAAAACTCTAACAAAACAGGCGTTGAATAATCACGGAATATCGCCTGATTAGGATTCATCCCCTCAGTGATAGCGCCCGTATTGGTTGAGTTTGGTGAATAAGGCAATTGATTAAGAGCAATATCAATTCCGCTTGGACCATTTATATCTCCAAACGAACGCTTACCATCACCCACAGTCCAGGAAGCAATACCGTCAATTGGTGCTCCTGTTTTTTTGGTAAATACGGAGCGAGAACCAGACTTAAAATTATATTTACGTTCGGCGGTAATAAGACTATTGCCTGCCTCTACAAACGTAACATTGTCTATCGTATTTTCATTACCGTTAACCGTGACACCGTACATATTGTAGCCGGTATCTATATTATTCAAAGCCTCTAAATGCAGGTCTTTAATCGTATTAAAGTCACCTGAGAGGTTCACTACCTCTAAATCACCCGCAAGATGATTAGCTTGAATTTTAGTGCTGTAACCCGCACCTTCTATAAAATAATTATCTCTATCGACGCCTGGGTTAATGGCATTGAATATACCAGCACCTACTTTTAACTTAGTCCCACTAGGCTCGTTTAACAGAGCTTGGTTGATGGCGTCCGCACCACAATAATCACCAAAGCTAGTTGTACCGTCGCCAATAGTTACTATACCCGCAGTGTTTGCCCTTGCCGTATTTGCAGCAAACAAAGGATGGAAATTGTAATGACGAGCATTTGTTACTGGTAATTTTAATTTTACGTTTACAGCAGCGGAGAACGTCACACTGGATTCAAAAATATTATATGTGCCACTACAATCAATACCTGTAGCGCCGTCACAGACCAAATTTTCAAACTTATTACCGTTACCAGAGACGGTAATAGATGTCGGACCATTTATGAAAACTTCATTAGCACCGTACCCTTTAAAATAAATATTATCTTTAGTACAAGTAAAAGAGTTATAAGTACCAGGATAAATTAAAATTACGTCACCAGCTTCTGCAACAGCAATCGCGTCATTAATGGCGCTGGGTGAATTAAAATCACCAGTAAATTCACCTAAGATCCCATCAGTACAAGTATAAGCTCCTGTAAGATTTTTCTTAGAGAAAAAAGTGCCTCCAGCTTGCTGTATAGGTGTTGCTGAAAAATTTCTTGATACCAAATCTGTAAACTTTGGGTTTACTATTTCTGGTGTACTTGCATTTTCAGTAAAGTTAATTGCAACAGAACAAGAATCAATGACAGCGTCGTTTAATTTAAAATTAGCTGCATTGACATTTAAAGCAAACATCGCTGCGGACACCGTATGATTGCCAGTTCCTTGAGAATTAAAATCTACGGCACTGCCAGATGCAGTTAAAGCAAGCTGAAAAGTATTATCTGTTTTATTTATGATGTAATACGTTAAGCCCGAAATTATGCCAGTAGGTAAAGTTCCAGATGTTATTATATTTACAGCCATGCCTGCTTTAAAGACATGTGCTATACTCGTAATAACATCCGTTCCAGAATTCCAATTTGAAAAATTAATTGAGGTACTAGGTGATGCGGTATTGTTTTTTATAACCGCACCCTTACTAAATTCTAAAGTTAGATCATCAGTGGATATAATACACTGACCTGAATATGTACCAGGCAGTAACTTAACCGTATCTCCTGATTTAACCACATTCATCGCTCTGGTATGGGCATCGGTCCCCGTAAAATGACCAACCGATGTTACACCATCACCACAAAGTATTTCCGCTCCCCACTCCCTAGCATTTCCTGCTTGGTAAGGGTACATTTCAATACAACCAGCCGTTGTATCAATTACGATACCAGTATTAGTTGAATTACTTTTTACTGCTACCGATGCAAACAGCCATTCACCTTGTGTAAAAGCTAAATTTGGTAACGCTACGTCTTCCAGATTTAAATGGAATATATTATCAGTACTTTTTTCTATGTAATTAGCTATGTGATAAACATCAACTTTACCTGTTTGATTTAATGTCAACACATAACGTGTCCATGTGTTTGCAGCAGGCAAAGTCACTGGAGTAAACGAATTTACAATTCCTGCAGTACCAGTTCCTGTTAAAAAATTAATATCAAACGTATCACTTATCGTTGCGAATGTTCCCGATACAGCACGTCTATATTTATAATTTTGTAAATTAGACGACACAAAAAGATCAGCAGGGAAGGTCACTGTAGTATTGGCTACACCAATACCTTTATTAAAACGTAACTCACTTACTTTATTTTGAATGTCTCGCAAATCTGCAGGTATTATACGCTGCGGTCCGGCAAGCATATCGGAACCTACTAGCCGTGTCCGTTCTTGGCTTGCCGACGAATATAATATTGCAGCATCACCATTATCAATATTTTGGCTTAATTTTACAAAAAGTTTTACTGGGTTACCTAGCGTAGCATCATCGAGTTTCGGGTAAATTCCAAGGGAATCCGCATCGGACGACGGGTTTAGAACATCTGATAATCCTGAATTTTTATATAACTGTTCGACTGTAACTTTAGAAAAGTCTACTTGTGTATATTCTACAGGACCACCAGGATATGCGACTGGATCTAAGGAATCCTTAAAAACAACATTAAAGAATTTAAAACCACTAGTAGTTTCATTACCTACAACCCAACGTCCACTAGGTAGTTCTATGCTGTTGTTACCTTCGCTAATTGTTATGTTACGTCTTTCACCGCGCCATCTCGCTTCTGTGAGAAATCTATTAGTTCCGCTTGGAACTTCTGTGTCTGCACCGACTAGCGCATCGCCTAAGTCAGCGGTTAAGACTGAGCTATCTTGCTGGGTAACAAAACGGTTTGTAGACGAGGGAACACCCCGTGTACCACTTAAGGCGTCTTTTTCATTTTCTGTTAAATGCTTCTCATTTAACAAAAGATTTCTACGGTGAAAATCTAATAGGGTAGAAGTAGCAGCAGAGGTAAGATTTCTAAAAACTGTACCATCAAATCCCCAAAGGTCTAAAGTGCCTTCATCACCGAACTCTACAACATAAATATCACCCACTCGCAAATCTATAGGTGCATCAAGACCGGACAGTGGATCTAACCCACCTGTAAAAGTATTTCCACTCAGCACAATTTGTTTTTGTGCCGAAGTATAACCAGGCTCACTGGAAGCCAAAGTATAGCTGTTACCTAAAACTCCTGCATCTTTAACTTGTAACTGTAAAGATGAACCAATAGCGGTAGCTTTTATTAGTGGAGCTAGCCTCGAACTAGTAAAAGAATTTTCAAAATGCTCTGCTGTTGTAGCCGCATTCTCACCAATTTCTACAGCATTAGTAGGTAAGGACAATCCAGATTTAGATACTTGACCTAGCCCACTTACTGCCGTGGGATATCCACTCATTTTAAAAGTAAAAGTCTGGGAATCTATAACTGTATCTACAACACTATTTACATTAAAAGAAGGATCGGCAACTCCTGTAATAACTATAGGCATAGTTTGAACTAAACCATGCTGAACACCTGGAGCAGTTTTAGCTATTACGCTGCATATAACGTCTGATTTAATGGCGTTTCCATTACCACTAGCCTGATATACCGTATGCGTGCCTGTACCCGCATCACTTAAATCAATCCCATAACCATTAAAAGTCAACGACACCTTAAAAGTATTGGCAAGAGCACTAACAACATAATAAATAGTCGTGTTATTCAATCCAGCAGGTAAATTTCCAGAGGATAAAAAGATAACTTGTTGACCATTTAACAAACCATGATTTGTTTTATTTATTGTATTTTCAACTATATCTACGGTAAAAGTAAAATACTTACCTACTTCAATAGTTGAATTATCATTTTTCTTAAATCTAAATTCCTTAGAAGATACTATAGAGGATACAGACCAGACACCATTTACATTGGCGGCTGGAGTATCAGACAACCTAATGCCATCACCTGTACTTAAATTATGAGCAGTTGTGGTTGCTACAGTTACGGTATCGGAAGTACCTAATTTATTTATAGAAACGATATTAACTTGACTTGGATTAACACGCGACAATCCTGGTATATTTAAATCACCAAGTTTAAAATTTATAGCCGGTACAAAAGGAAATATCTCAGAAATAGCTCCTGCCGCAATCGTTACGGTAGTGTTTTCAGCAAAATTATTGCCCACTAGATTTACTTCGGCATAAGCAGGAAAACCGCTTACCGCTGGGAGATCCGCTACAGTAGATACAACCCCTCGTACAATATTACGCCTAAAACCCTCTACTGAATCGCGGAAAGAAAGGTCTATGTCTGAAGGTAAAACTTTTATTGCGCCTGCCGGAGGACTAACTAAACCAAGTCTAACGAGTGATTCTTTATCAGGATCTATATCAAATTCACCTAAAGTCATGACTTCTAATGAAGCTATAGGTGCGCTACCTACAAGATATTTTGCTCTTAAGACTACTACATTTGTAAGACCTGCTTTTACCGGCAAGACGTATTCGGAGTTTTTATTTCTTAAAACCATCCCTTCAGGTGAAATCGCTAAAAATACCCAAGGTTCTCCAGCAGTTCCAACAACTCTGATCTGAAGGGAGTTCGGTTCTGGTATTAAATTACCACCGCGAAAAATACCTTTAGGTACAAGACCGGCTAATCTAGCGTTTATATTTTCGGTGCTATCTGTATTGCGAAATCCTAATAAAGTTTCAATCGTCATACCAGTCCCGTCTTAAGTTTGTAAATTTACAATAAAGGTTTCACGCGCTGAAGACAGCTTGTATGATGCGGGGAAGTTAGCTATAGCATACAAAAAAGTACTGCCTATCGCGGGAGCACCAGCAGGTGTGGAATCTAAATTCGTAACCGTCAACACTCCATCTCCACTACTAGTAAAGTTTATTGGTGCTCCATTAGTTGTCTCAGATAATTTAAATGTATTGAGTGTAGCATACACTACATAATAAGTTTTATTTGGTAACAGTCCTGCAGGAATCGTTTTATTAGAAAGTAAACTAACAGGTGTGTTATTAGCTAAACCATGATTGGTAACGCTAAAAGTATCATCCGTCGTCAGTCTTACCGAATGTGTTCCTGTACCTACAGAAGTCAATGCTAATGCTGTACCACCAGAGGTTAAAGATACCTGAAATGAATTTGTGATAGCGTTTACAACATAATATTCCGTTGTGGCAGTTAACCCAACAGGTAAGGTTCCATCAGTAGAGAAAATAACTTTGTTAGTATTCACAAAACCATGTGTGGGTACATTGAAAAACGAAGTATGAGTAGGAGCTACGTCTAAAGAAATAGCCAAAGGTGTAAAAGTCTTTTCAGAATTACCTGCTATCACTTCCGAAGGTGTCAGCAAGATAGAGGACTGAGGAATGAAAGTAACCGTTGCTATCAAAGCAAAATTAGAAATCTGACCTACACCTTGTCCTGGCTGGAGAACACAAGTCCACTGGGGACAAGTAGGGCTTACAAGCATACCGCTATCAATTGGCTGCGGTCCGAAAAATTGTCCTGGCAGGTCCGTTACATCCAAGTCTAAAGGTAGCGCCAATGTCGGATTACTAGGATCGTGACCACCAGAACCTACGGAAAAATAGTCGATGCGAAAACCATAGCCATACAAAAGACCTTGTGCTTCATATTTACGAGCTGTATTTGTTAAGCTAACGATAATGTCTGTCATGTAAATCCTTTACGAATTAAACACCACTATATTTTCAAATTTACCCGCTACATGCTGAAACTTCATTCCGCTCAAGATACGGTCTGCCGTTGCAATATTAAAGACCACAAAGTAGTGATATCCTGTGCCGTTAGGCGGTAGTCCCTGTACCAGCAATAAATGTCCTAATACACTGAAATTCTGCTTCTGAATACCATCCAAGGCACCTACTTCTTGTACGGCTAATGAATCTATAGTCAGAGGCGTAATAAAAAACTCTTTTAAAAATTCTTTATTTCTTGTGTAGTATTTTACAGGATTAGCTAGAACTGTATTCTCTATATTACCATAAGTTAATTTCGTTTTAGAATATAGAGTAAAATATCGCTCACGTACTTCACCTAGTACTAAAGCATAAGAATTTTGTGTATAGTCAAGGTTTGACCAGTAGGTAAGCGGGTTAGCAACACTGTCTAAAGTAAGTGTCCCCGCATTTGGGAATTGTAATACCAAATGACTGCCCGTAGCACTTGCATCTAACATATACACGATAGGTCCAGTTATTATGTATGCAGTGCCGCTGTTAGGTGCTGTTATTTTCCATGTACCTTTAATCGTTAAAGCCTTCATTGCTTCAAGTCTTAAAAGGTTTGTCGCTGGTAAATATAAGGCACTTATAGATACCATAGCACCGAAATATAAAAGACCAGCACCAGGACCGCCCTGTATTCGAGTATTGCCGCAAATTAAAGGAAATTCTCTCGCTTCAACCGCATTTAAAATGCCGGAAGGTAAGTTTGCGTCTGAAAATAAATTACTTGGCGATGCGTCCTCTGCGTAAGGATAGCGGAGTGTTAAAAAGGTCCCAGGCTCACGTTCAGCTACAGGCAAGTTATCTCTATATGAGATAATATTATAATCGTAATCGTATTCGACTATGAGCGGTCTACTAGCACTGGCATACTCCTCTCTGTAACACCGATTACCTAAAGTAAGTAAACGCCCAGATCCTAAAGCGGAATCACCTAAAGTTTTAAATCCGTTACGGCTGATACGGATAGAATAATGTCTATCTGTTCTACCAAAGCGTTCGGCACTGTATAATAATTTACCGTCGCTGGTAAAAGAGTGGTCACCGTAGTCAATTTCTTCCTCACCTAAAAAGCCTATTAAACGCCCTTTAGCAGCAAAAATATTTGCAACGTCTGTCGCAGTAGTTGGGAATCTAAATACGCCCATTTCTTGATTAGCAACGGCTGTACCGGCTTGTGTTAAAGGAGAAGCAACAATAATGGCATCGTTGCTAATATAATATCGGGGATTAAAAACTCTATTATAGACATCAGATATATCGCTGCTATACACACTAAAACCTGAGACGTAAGAATTAGATTTAGCAATCCTAGCATTAGCACCGTCATACCCTCCGAAAACCCAGTATTGACCAAGACTATTTACAGCCAATACCGGTTTATTAAATCCCCCACCTGTAATTTGACCACTAGTCGCCCATTGATTCGAGGAATGTACTCTATAAAAAATAAGCAAATTACTAGAAATATCCGAAGTACATAAAACAATGTCACCGTTATTTACTAAAACAGGCTTGCATGGATTTAATCCTGCATTAGCTACCATCGCAGGAAGTGTTTTATTGCCGGATACGGCACCTATAGTTTCTAAACTCCAAACACCTGCAGCAGTTCGCCTATAGAAAGCGACTTGACCACCTTCTCTTGAATCATCTTGAACTACAATGTCCCAAGTAGCCGTAACGGTATTATATAAAATTTGAGGCGTAGAGCCACAAGCTGATATACCTGCAGGATTTAGTGGTGCAACACCACCACGCTCGTAGGCTAGTACTGTTTCAGTTTCTATATCCCAAAGTAAAAAACTTAATACGTTACCTATACCGCTATTAGCATATACAAAGGCTACCTGTGTTCCATTTGTGGAAAAATCATAGTCTCCAGTAATGGCACCTAAATTAGTGACATCATAATTTCCACGCAAAGTAATATGATTTGGCGTCAGTTCTGTCTGTCTTGTTCGTCTCGAAGAATCGGCAATCCATAAATAACCCCCCCGATTAACACCCGACCACAAACTGCCTTCTTTAATGCCGTTACTTGTACGCTTTATATGTTTTACATAAGAGCCAGTTTCACTCCAAAAAATTCCATCACCTAAGCCAGGATCTAAACCAATACCTGCGGCTTGAATATTTGCTGTATCAGTTTTTGCCCAACTACCGACCGATACGCTTGGTTCTCCACCTCTCAGCGAGCCGACTTGTGGAATATAAATAGAGGTTCCCGTACTACTAAAACCTAGTAATTTAGATGTATATTCCAATTTACTAAAAGAAATAACAGAGGTAAAATTAGAATTACTTCCCCCTAAAGTGATGGTAATAAACCCTTGACTACACAATAAATAAAAAACATAAGGAGAGTTAAGACTGTCTGTATTATCCCCTGTAATTTTATTTGTAATAAGTGCTTTAGTAGACGGTATAGTGAATTGATTTAAGTTTGATCTTATATTAGTCCAGCCAGCAAAGTTTGCGACGACTTCATGTTGAGCAAAGAAAACAGTATAATTGTCTGCTCTTTGAACTGCAAAAAAGTTAGTCCTAGAAGGTGCATGATAAAACGCACCTAAGAAAATATCTGCCGAGTTAGCTATGGCATGTACTACAACAACGTCCACACCAGCACCAGCAGCTTCAGCGAGACGAACTCCTGTATAAGATCCTGAAGTCTTATTATAATTAAATACTGTAGGTCTATTACTCCTAGCATTGTCTGCAACATAGAAATTTATAGCCGTAGGAGATACCGCAGCATATCCCTTTAACTTAGTGGCTCCCGTAGCTACATATAAAAAGCTGTTAGCTACGGCAGCAGGCACAAGTGTATCACTTACGTCAGATACAGAATTTGTGAGGGTGGTAGATGTCCAGTTACCTGTCGTACCATTTCTTTTCCAAACAGTAGGTCTATTACTCCGCGCTGGGTTACTAACTAAAACCCAGAGATCTCCAGCACTGTAAGTGTCATAAATTGCAATACATCCCTGTGACGTATCTGCCACACCTAATATCTGAGTAGTCCAAGTCCAAGTTAAAGCATCTACATTGTAAGAGCTTATTTGAGCAGTAAAGGCACCTGTAGAAGTTTTTGCACCTAAAGCTATAACTTCTTGTTTTATAGGGTTTAATACCCAATAATGAGTTTGAAAATCATCAAAATCACCCTGTACACTATATAAATAAGAGGTATCTTTACCTCCACCTAAAATAAAATTATAAGAGTTATTGGTGTAGACAGCTAACCAAGCACCAGAAAATTCGTCGTATGCAAAATTTATAAGATCAAAAGACGAAAAATCGAGTATTTGAGAATACCAATATGTTCCAGCGAAATTAATTAGTTTACCTTTTGAACAAGGCAAGCCTGTCGTATAGGAAACTCCATTGTCTAAAGTCTCAAATAAGTCTTTAGTGTCCCTTAAAGTATTATACGCGGAGTCTTTTAGACTTGGACCTAATAATCCACGGTCCCCAACATCTTGTGTATATGCTCTTGGTACATAGTTTAAGGTATTATTTTTTAAACTATACCTAACTGTATAACCATTTAGTGTCGTAAAATAGGTAAAGTTATCAGTTTGAAGTGCATAATCCGCTTGCCCTCCTAGAGGGAATGCTCCACGACTTGAAGCAAACGGTAATAGTATAGAAGTATATTCGTCAATTACCGGACTATATGTAGCCCAAGTGTTCAAATAAGGGTTATACGCTGCAATTGCACCTGCCGTCGTCAAAATGCCAATCGATACTCCAACAAAACTAAGTGCTGTAAAGTCAGGTGCAGGTGGGTGACCTGTAACTTTTGACCAACTGCTACTTACGCTGTCAAAAACATAAAGACCGGATGTAGGAACTAAAGCATAGGTCAACTTAAATGCTTGAACTATATGAGTAGGTCTTGAGGGTAAACCTACTGTAGTATCTAAGTAATTTCCAGCTACCGGATCTGTAGAAAACTCAGCATCCGAAGTAACTGGTTCTAAACTTAAATTAGTCCTCTCATATAAATTTTCTAAAAGTTTAGATTGGGCACCTAATTTTGTAGTAAGGTCTGCAGCGGTTCCCGCAGCAAATCCATTAAATGGTGCTGAAGGATTTTTAATATCAGTTACACCTATAAACCTAGCCAATGGCAGCAGCGTACCTTCAATATCAAACGAGGTCATGCCTGTCAAAAGCCTAAAACCCTCTAACCAAATTGCCTGGTTACCACCTAAGCCTACTGCTAAAACAAGACGCCATGCATCTGTAGATGCAGTAAGTGGTAAAGGGTAGGCGGCAACCATAGGAGTTAAAACTATATCAGCAGCATCTAATGTTTGATTGATTTCTACATAAAGAACTTGTCCTGCATCTAAAGCATAACTTGCAGAATTAACTACCCACCTACCTGCTCTAGCTAAAGTAGAGTGAATGTAAAAAGTAGGAACTGATAAAGTGCTGCCGTTCCAAGAACCCACACCAGCCGTAGGTACTCCAGTGGGATCGTAAGTAGGATCGTTTGAAGATAAAAAGAAATTTCTTTCCTCAAAGCTTCTTTGTAAAAATAGGTCTAAGTTACTAAGTATATCTGTTAAATTATCTGCACCATTTGTCGTAAAATTATTACTTAAAGTCGCGCTTGATGTAGAAAGCGTAGGCTGTCCTGTATAATTTGCAAGCGGGAGAGCAAAGTTATTTTGATTTACATTAGGTGTATTAGGAGTGTTGCCGTACCTAACTGAAGTCGTACCATAATCATAAGAGAGGATTAAAGAATCATTCGATCCGAAATGGTTACCGACCAAACGAGTATTTGAAACAGAATCGGATAGTATTAAGTATGAATATCCGACCAAAGTAGAATCGAAATATGAATTAAAACAACCACAGTCGTTACCTTCAACTTTTAAAGCACCAGAATTAAAACTACCAACAAATGAACACCCATTTATATTGTTTTGAAAACTTTGTAAAATTATGCCCTGCGATGCTGCACTTGCCGTATCTTCAATACGGCAGGATATTACTTTATTTCTATACCCCGCTACCTGAAGTCCTGCGTATGTAAAATTAGTTATTAAACATTTTTCAATAATACATTTTTCACCGGATATCTTAACGACAGCTTTTGTCGTTGCTGATGGTGCTTGTATTTGTAGTTTGTCTAATCGACTGGAGGAACCAGTTAATTCAAATGCAGAAAAATTACCACCCGCTACTATGATGGCTGTTTGGGGATGTACGCCCTCAATGCATATACCTGAAGGTACTGTAACGGTATTAGTGAAATTATATGTACCAGGAATAACTATAATCCAACCACCATTAGCATTGCGCGTCAAAATAAAATTAATAGCTTCGGCAAAAGCCGTGTCGTCGTCTGATTCAAAATCAGCATTAGATCCCGCAGGTCCAACGGTGACAAATCCCTTTTTGCCTAACAGTTGATTAGTTAAATAACTATTTGTAATTAAGGCATTACTTGAATTAGGAGTGTCGGAAGCGTTTATGGCAGCAATTTGGTTAGAAGATAAGCCTGTTAAGTTAATAGCATTTAATACATTATCCCAAGGATCTCTTAAGCGTACATTAAATGCCTTTAAAAGAGAGTGTACGCCTGTACCTTGATCGGTCAAAGTAATTGCAGAACCTTGGTATGTTGCTGAAAGCCCAAAATTATTGGCATCAATATATTTGACATAATAAGTAGTAAATGCCTGCAAAGGTGCAGGTAGCGTTGTTGTTGTGTAAAAATAAACAGCTTGCCCGTCTATTAAACCATGTGCATTTATGTTTATCCCTAAACCTGTAAATCCAACAACAACACTAGACAACCAAAGGGCTGTAGCCGTAAATTGCGTCCAATTATTGCCCGCATCACTAGAAACATAAGCAAGCCGACTAGGAGCAGCCGCGACAACTACAACCTGACCACTAGGATTACAAGCGATAGTATAACCCGCATATGGTGCTTGCGTCCATGTGACACCACCATCGCCGGATATTAAGGTAGTACCCATACCACTACACGCAAATATTTTAGTACCATCGGCACTACAAGTTATATCCCTCCAAGTTTGAGACGTTAGCAAAAAAGCTTGTGTCCATGTGGCACCTGAATTAGTCGATAACCAAATATTTTGGTTTTCTATAGCCGCTAGTATAGCGCCGTCAGCACTACAAGCTATACCATACCAATTAGCTTGTGGAACGGGTGCTTGTTGCCAAGTCAAACCTCCATTAGTAGATAGCCAAATCTGACCACCCCCTCTCGCACCGGCAGCTATTTTAGTACCATCGGCACTACAGCACACACTTAAAAAACCAGATTCGCCTGGAATAGGATATTCTGTCCAAATAGCACCGCTGTTATCAGAAATAACAATAAAATTTGAATTGTAAGCAACTGCCACTATTTTAGATCTATCGCTACTACAAGCAATATCTTTATAGCCGTGTGAAGGTGACGAAGTAACAGTCCAAGGACCTCCACCATCACTAATGTAAACTTTTTGACTTTGTATATTAACTGCAGCTAATTTATTACCGTCACTGCTAGCGCAGATTCCGTACCATACACCAGGAAAAGCTTGTGGAGAAAAAATTGTTTTATCCGTCGAGACATAAATATTGCCACCATAGGAGCCTAAAGCAATAAGTCCTGTCGTAGGTCCTGTTGTAGAATTAACATCCGTAGGTAAAAAATTTACCGCAGCATCTAGAGCATATGTAGAGCTGGTTAAAACTACAGTATCGTCTATACCAGCAGAAGGTGGATTAGTGACCGATAATGTATTTATTTTTTGATTCATTTTTTAAGCTCTACAAAAAAATGATGGAAAAGATCATCAATTGTTTTTTTGACATCTTCCATATTAAAGTCTCTTAAATCTTTTCTATACAGGAATTTTCTATCCTTTAAATCCGGATTAGAATACTGAAGGTATACCTCAATTTCTGCGGCTGGATCAGTCGAGTGCTTATATTGTACCAGTTTTTCTCTATTAGATAATTGCTGCTCTGGGGTTGCTATGATTTTTAAACTTAAATAGTTCTTTTCATATTCCTCTTTAACATCTTCTGGCTTATCACTTATAATACTTATGCCTGCCTTTATTATATTTTTTTTATCCCAAGACTCAAATTTTTTAATCGGATTATCTGCTTTTACCTTACCAAACTTTGCACCTTGGTCTTTAATATAGTCGAATATTTCTATGACCTCTTTATAACCACTGCCAGTCGAGGGGATTAGCTTGGCTTTAATTTTGGTCGGATCTAAAACTAGCAGTTGTACTTCGTCTGAAAAGATTGAATCCGTATCGTCAAACACCGCGTCGTAACCTGCCTGCCTTAATAACTTATTGAAAAGACCAGACTTTCTCTCAAAGACCTGCTGTAAGCAACTCCAAGCGGCTTTAGCTGGTTTGTCGTGCTCTAGGAAGTAGTCGAGTTTATCGGGTGAGACTTTAAGTTTTTTGACTAAAGATCTTGCATCTTCCTCAGTTTTTATGTCTGATAGGTCTAAGACTTTAAGAGAATCAGGTACATCGACAGCAAATTTATATTTTTTCTTATGCCAGCTTCCTTTTGTACGGAAGTTTTCTGGGAATAAATAAATAGCGGCTGGATCACGATGCCAAGTCTTGGGATTTATTTTTAATTCGGGAAAGTCCGAGTAATGTACAAATCTACCGCGCCATTTTTGGTAATCTGCCAAAATGTATTTTGTTTTTACCTTAGCGTTGAACAAATAAAACCTCATTTTTGTTTAGACTATTAAATCTGATTCGGAAATAAACAGTTGCGCGTATCTAAATAAACAGTTGCGCGTATCTAAACGTATGGTATGGTCTGGTCAGTTTTAATTGAGTTTTAAAAGGAGTTGAAAATGTCAGAGACACAAGACGTTGTAACGGTACACCCAGGTCAAACGCTTCAATTTGTTGTAGAGGAAACTGTACTTAAAACTACCCCGTTTGGTATTTCTTCGCAGACTACTCAGAAATTGGTGCCCTTGACGTATGAGCAAATTATTGCCAACTTTCAAGCGCAGACCAAGCCCAATAAAAATCAGATCAAAAAAGTACCCTCGGCTTCTAGAGCCTTTAACCGTTTTTGCAGTCTGTCTCAAACAGCATTAGAAACAGGTTACGGTCATTTAGGTGCGGCTGTTGAAAAGCCTAAAGTAGCTGAAGACCTTGTTGAGAAGATCAAAGAGTATCCACAATCATTGTTTTACGCGGTGACTGAGAAGTCTAAGAACCACCTGCGGTTCATTTTCAACAGCTCGTATTTGACTTCGGACCAAAAAAACGAAGTCAAAAACTTTTTGAGTAACCTTACCTAAAAATTAGGTGGTGACCTTTTATGGTCGCCACCTTTTAAATTCGTTTATGTTTTTCATAAACACCGTTAACCCCACGTAGCGCCGTCCCAGTCAATTTTGCCCTGGATTTCAATTGCAAAAAATGTCATGCACCCAATGCCAAGCCACCATCCCATCTTCGTCCGCATCTTCTGGTGCTTCCTCGTAGTCGTCAAAGTCAACTGACCATAAAAGATCCTTAGCCGCATCGGTGCGACCCAGGTCACTTTCTGACCGGATCGATCACGAAGCGAGCCGTGACGAGAGAGTATTTATTTTTTACTTGGGAAAAGAAGTTGGTCATGTGGTGAGCTTCTTTCTTAGCTCGTCTGAGCACTGAATTTTAGCGGGGTCATCGACGTAGATCTTATCTTCTACGTTTAAGTCGTCGGGCAAAGAGGTGATCTTAGTGCCTCGGAGAAATAAACTCCCACCGACCTGAAGCCCTGCGGGCAACGAGGTGATAGGAGTGCCTCGGAGATCTAAATGCCCATCGACCTTAAGCCCTGCGGGCAACGAGGTGATAGGAGTGCCGTAGAGATATAAATTCCCACCGACCGTGAGCCCTGCGGGCAACGAGGTGATCTTAGTGTAGCCGAGATCTAAATCCCCATCGACCTTAAGCCCTGCGGGCAACGAGGTGATCTTAGTGTAGCCGAGATCTAAATCCCCACTTACTTTTAGGTTTTCTGGTAATTTCATCACGTCATATTTTTTACCGTCGATGGTAACTCGATGAACTGCATTTTCTACTTTAAACTTAGGTATTTTTAGTTCTGCTGGAACCGCGCTATGGTCTTGGTCTAGCACGTCCCAGTAGGTTTTCTTACCTTTAGAGTCTACTAAAAGAGCAACCTTAGCCCACGTGTTCTCTCGCGTATTAAGAGTCTTAGACAAAAGATAGTAGATATTGTTTGTGTCACTGTAGTCCTTGTAGTGCTCCCCGTCAGCTTGAGTAATACACCATTTAGTATCTGCACCGTAGAGCATCGCTGCTTTATGTGACGTGATCTCGTAAACTCGCCAGCCTTCGTTCTCAGCTATGAGCTTAGCTCCCTCAGTGCGAGCTTCTTTCTTTTTTGCAGTTTTTGTTTTCTCTTTAGAAAGCTCGTCTAGTTTTTCTCTAAACTCCTCAAAGCTTTTCTTAGCCCAAACGTCAATATTCTTCTCGTCCCCAGAGAGTTTATTCTTGTCTCGAAGAGACTTGAACTTAGAAAGGTAGTCTTTAACCAAAGGCTCTTCTATTCCTTGGTCAACGAACTTTTTCTCAACTGACTTGAAATCAGCCGTGACGAGAGAGTATTTATTTTTTACTTGGGAAAAGAAGTTGTTTGACCAGGGGTTTCGTGTGGTGAGCTTCTTTCTTATCTCGTCAGAGCACTGAATTTTAGCGGGGTCATTGACGTAGATCTTATCTTCTACGTTTAAGTCGTCGGGCAACGAGGTGATCTTAGTGTAGCCGAGATCTAAACTCCCACCGACCTTAAGCCCTGCGGGCAACGAGGTGATCTTAGTGTAGCCGAGATCTAAACTCCCACCGACCTTGAAGAAGTTGTTTGACCAGGGGTTTCGTGTGGTGAGCTTCTTTCTTATCTCGTCAGAGCACTGAATTTTAGCGGGGTCATTGACGTAGATCTTATCTTCTACGTTTAAGTCGTCGGGCAACGAGGTGATCTTAGTGTAGCCGAGATCTAAACTCCCACCGACCTTAAGCCCTGCGGGCAACGAGGTGATGGGAGTGAAGCCGAGAAATAAATGCCCACCGACCTTAAGCCCTGAGGGCAACTCGGTGATCTTAGTGTCACCGAGACCTAAATCCCCATCGACTTTAAGCCCTGAGGGCAATCTAGTGATGGGAGTGCCGACGAGATCTAAATACCCACCGACCTGAAGCCCTGCGGGCAATCTAGTGATGGGAGTGCCACGGAGATTTAAAAACCCACCGACCTGAAGCCCTGCGGGCAACGAGGTGATAGCAGTGCCTTTGAGATTTAAATCCCGACTTACTTTTAGGTTTTCTGGTAATTTCAGCACGTCATATTTTTTACCGTCGAGGGTAACTAGATGAACTGCGTTTTCTACTTTAAACTTAGGAATTTTTAGTTCTGCTGGAACCGCGCTATGGTCTTGGTCTAGCACGTCCCAGTAGGTTTTCCTACCTTGAGAGTCTACTAAAAGAGCAACCTTAGCCCACGTGTTCTCTCGCGTATTAAGAGTCTTAGACAAAAGATAGTAGATATTCTTTGTGTCACTGTGGCTATTGTACTGCCTTCCGTCAGCTTGAGTAATGCACCACTTTGTATCTGATCCATAAAGCATCGCTGCTTTATGTGACGTGATCTCGTAAACTCGCCAGCCTTCGTTCTCAGCGATCAGCTTTGCTCCCTCGGTGCGAGCTTCTTTCTTTTTTGCAGTTTTTGTTTTCTCTTTAGAAAGCTCGTCTAGTTTGGTTTTAAATTCCTCAAAACTCTTCTTAGCCCAAACGTCAATATTCTTCTCGTCCCCAGAGAGTTTATTTTTGTCTCTTAAAGCTTTGAACTTAGCTAGGTAGTCTTTAACCAAAGGCTCTTCTATTCCTTGGTCAACGAACTTTTTCTCAACTGATTTGAAATCAGCCGTGACGAGAGAGTATTTATTTTTTACTTGGGAAAAGAAGTTGATCATGTGGTGAGCTTCTTTCTTATCTTGTCAGAGCACTGGATTTTAGCGGGGTCATCGACGTAGATCTTATCTTCTACGTTTAAGTCGTCGGGCAAAGAGGTGATCTTAGTGTTACGGAGATTTAAAGACCTACCGACCTGAAGCTCTGCGGGCAAAGAGGTGATCTTAGTGTCACTGAGATATAAACTCCCATCGACTTTAAGCCCTGCGGGCAACGAGGTGATAGGAGTGCCTTCGAGACTTAAATACCCATCGACCTGAAGCCCTGCGGGCAACTCGGTGATAGGAGTGCCTTCGAGATTTAAATCCCCACCGACCTTAAGCCCTGCGGGCAACGAGGTGATCTTAGTGTAGCCGAGATCTAAATCCCCATCGACCTTAAGCCCTGCGGGCAACGAGGTGATGGGAGTGCCTTTGAGATTTAAATCCCCACCGACCTTAAGCCCTGCGGGCAACGAGGTGATCTTAGTGTAGCCGAGATCTAAATCCCCATCGACCTTAAGCCCTGCGGGCAACGAGGTGATCTTAGTGTAGCCGAGATCTAAACTCCCACCGACCTTAAGCCCTGCGGGCAAAGAGGTGATCTTAGTGTAGCCGAGATCTAAATACCCATCGACCTGAAGCCCTGCGGGCAACGAGGTGATAGGAGCGCCGACGAGATATAAATGCCCACTTACTTTCAAGTTTTCTGGTAATTTCATCACGTCATATTTTTTACCGTCGATGGTAACTCGATGAACTGCATTTTCTACTTTAAACTTAGGTATTTTAAGTTCTTTGGGCACACTTTCGTGGTCTTGGTCCAGCACGTCCCAGTAGGTTTTGTTACCTTTGGTATCTACCAAGAGAGCAATCTTAGCCCACGTGTTCTCTCGCGTATTAAGAGTCTTAGACAAAAGATAGTAGATATTGTTTGTGTCACTGTGGCTATTGTACTGCCTTCCGTCAGCTTGAGTAATGCACCACTTTGTATCTGCACCGTAAGCCATAGCAGCTTTGTGGTTTGAGATTTCGTAAACTCGCCAGCCTTCGTTCTCAGCGATCAGCTTTGCTCCCTCGGTGCGAGCTTCTTTCTTTTTTGCAGTTTTTGTTTTCTCTTTGGAAAGCTCGTCTAGTTTTTCTCTAAACTCCTCAAAACTCTTCTTAGCCCAAACGTCGATATTCTTCTCATCACCAGAGAGTTTATTCTTGTCTCGAAGAGACTTGAACTTAGAAAGGTAGTCTTTAACCAAAGGCTCTTCTATTCCTTGGTCAACGAACTTTTTCTCAACTGACTTGAAATCAGCCGTGACGAGAGAGTATTTATTTTTTACTTGGGAAAAGAAGTTGATCATGTTTTAATCCTTCAATAATAATTATGCCTATAAATAGTCACAAATCTCAGCCAGCCATGTGTCGTCTTTAAAAAGCATAGATAGAATCTGATCTTTTATTTTTTGATCTTGGATTCTACTAGCTGTTTTTAAAACATCAATAGCCGAGGGTTTAAACTTTTTTACGGCTTCTTCAAATTCAGATAAAACCTTCTTATCGTAATTATACTGTGTAGGATAGGTGCCTTCAGTTTGAGGTTGGACGTTATGATGTGGTGCTATATCAAGCATAACTGTCGTTGGACCTGTATCACCCTCAGTCTCCTCCACGTATTCATCGAAAGCATTCTGCAAGTCACCATAATCTGTAACACGCTTGCCGGTTTCATATATTATAGTTGAATCGCCTTTGTGTTTTTCTTTAAAAGGTCGAGGGTATTTAGATAATATAAGTCTCATACTTTCTCCCCTAACTCATCGAAATCCTTAATATCTACCTTGAAAAGCGTATTGGATAATTTCTTAAAATTATCCCAGTCGGCAATTCTTACGTCTGGATATTGATGCTGCAACTTCTTAAACAAATCCAATAGGCGAGTACGTGTAATAGGTAAATACCAGTAGCTAATGCCCTCTTTAAACCCTTTACGTTTTAAAATAGATCCTTCTTTAGATCCTATTTTCACATTTTTAGTGACAATGAGAGGGTAACCATCGACCGTAGAGAAATCTAAATTAACTTGGTATTTAAGGGCTTCTTCTTTAGCTGAAGTAACTTGCCTGCTGCGTTGTTCTAATTGCTTCAGTATTCCCTTGGTTGCACCTTTGGTAATAGGGCTGCGAGAAATACCAGACAATAAAACGTCTTTGTCTATAATTTCTATATCTGCGGATTCAATGTCGTCGATAATAGAAGATATACTGCCTTTAGCACTTACCTCAATATAGTAGTAAGGAGGCTGTAGTAAGAAACCTAAGCGTCTAACGAAGCCGTTAGGGTCGCTTGTCTTAAACGCAGTTAGAAACCATCTATTGTTTGTATTTTGAAAATTAAATTTAAGAAGTGTTGGTGGTTTATCTTCCCACTTCATTTCCTCTAATTCTTCTTCGATAATGTATTTTGAATCGTTGAAGTCACCTTCAAACACGTCAGTCGATGGAACCACAGCTAACTTTTTGCCTTTAGACAGGGCTTCATAACGTGTAGGTGCCATAACTCTTGTACCGAAAAATTCTTTATCTTTTTCTGTTTGTTTTTCGGCAAATGTTTCTAACTTTTCCTGTCTCGATACAAAAGGCTCTATTTTCTCAACAGCCCTAAAGTCCCTCATGCCTTTTAGTGTCATTTCAACATGAGGAAGCATAGTTTCATCTTCAAAATCAGAATTAGCTTTTGCTATCGTATGCTCTTGAGAAAGGATACGTGCGTTTTTAAGTAATTCATGTGATCCTTTAACTAGTACATGATGTACATATACCTCTCGTGGTTGTTTTAACCTTCTAGCCCTAGCTTCTCTTTGCCTCATATCACCAGACATCCAAAGCGTGTCCGCATGAATGATACAGTTGGCTACTTGCAGGTTATGCCCTATGCGCAGCGTAGCATCGACACCGACTAGAATCTTTAAATTGGATTCTTCGTTTTTGAATTGGCTTAGTACATCAACCATACCACCCTTATACATGGCGGCTTTAGATTTTAGATTTGAAGCCAAATTTTCATAAATAGCTTGTGCTGATTTTTCATACTGACAAAAAATAATTACCTTACCGTTATTTACATCGGATAAATGTTTACTCACGATATCGTTAATAATTTTCATCTTAGGACTGATTGCGGCATCGCCTGTTAAAATATCACGCAAAAAAGACTTGGCTTCAGCCGGAGCATTAACAAAAGTCTCTAAGGTAGAGAATCGGTCTAACAAACTTTTAGATACGATAGGCTCGTCTTCTTCAAGAGACAAAGTAAACTTTTCAAAAGCCCGTTTTAAACTAGGGTCATTTCTGATGTCGTCTATAGTATTATCTAATAGCTTATCGAAATATTTTTGCTGGTTAGCATCAAAATTTACATAGTGATATTTGCGGTGCAATTTAGGTAAGAGTGTTGACCAAACCGTATTTCTCACTTGAGGCATACCAAAGTTTTTCAACTTAGAGCGTATCTCTTTAGGTGCATCTTTATGGTAACTGTTAATAGACTTAGTAGGCGAATATTTACTTACAAAGTCCGTTGGTGTCTCCAGCACTGCCGAGTGAATAACACCCATAGGTCCTAGCACATCAACCAAGTTTCCAGGCATCAAAGTACCTGTAAATCCTTTAACCTGTTTTACTTTAGCTAAAATATTAGCAGCTTTAGTAAAATGACTTTCGTTTTTTAACGTATGGACTTCATCAAGATATACTGCATCAATACCTATTTCGTTCAATAATGCATAGCTGCGAGGGTAGGTTTGAGTAGTTTGATAAACGCGCTTACCGTCTTTTTCTATAACCTTACCATTTTCAACTTCACTTTTTTCCGCAGCAAGCCAATTATAAGACGTGATAAAAATCGTATTACTTGGTGCCTTTTTAGCATCAGCTATCATTGTCTCTAATTTGCCGTCTTTCCAGCGTTTTAGAGATTGCGTATTAATCACCCAAGGGTTTAGATCGGAAAACCTTCTAACCTCTGCAGCGAATTGTGACACCAGACTATTAGGCACAACAACTAACGGACGCTTTGCCTTATCCTCTTTTAATTGATTAAGAGCATCTGCAATAATGCATAAAGTCTTACCCCCACCTGGATCTACATCTATAGGTAAGCGGTCGCGGTCTTTAGTCTTGGCTATGATATAAGCTTGGTGAGGTAGTAATTCCACCCCCTCTTTAATTCCTTCAATAGGCTCTAGTCCATCTGAGGGTTTTATAGATTCTGATTTTTTTATTATAGTCTCTAACTCTTGCTTATCGTTTTCCCTAGAAGACAAAACTTCATCAGCAAATATAGGAGCTAGATCTTTTAATAGGAAACGATCTTTAATGCTTTTACTATGGAAGTTTTCTTTAATTGATCTTGTATCTTTGATTTGTTCTTTAGTGATATGTTCATAAATACGCTGTTTATCCCACAAGTCTATTTTTCTATGACCTGCGATATTAAACGCCTGCCATTTTCCTGACTTGGTAACAAAATAAACCATGTCGTCTTTTATTTTGAATATCTCATAGGCATGGGGTTTAAGTAGGCTAGCCGTGTAGTCTATTACCCTCTTAGCTTTTTCTTTTTCTTTCGATTCGCTCTCAGCGGATTCAAAATCAATAAACGCAGTGCGTTGTTGATTAACGATGCTTTCAATTTTAGTCGCCATAGGCGAAAGTACTAAATTAAAATAGGTGCCATCATAAAAAGCTACTACATCGTCTAACTTGAATTTACCTTCACCAAATTCCGTTTTTTCGGAACGGTCTAGATGGGTAAGTCTAGGATCGTAGGCATTATGAAGTAGTCCCGATACTAGATTTCCATTTGATCCTTTTTCGACACGATTTATTTCTAAGTAAGTAGGATCAATGCGGGAACCCTTTAGTTTATCTAACTCTTTACTTATATTGAATACGGAAGTTGATCTATCTTTGAATAAATTTTCATTGCTAAAATCGTATACCGAAGCATCTACTCCATTTGGGAATAGCCCTGCTAAACTTAATTGCCCGTCTTCTTGGACATAAAAATATATTTTTTTGCCCGCATTAATACCTTTAGAACTATCCCCATAAAGAGTAATAGATACTTTTAAAGGTTTTTCATTTTGAGCTTCTGATTTTTTAGCTCTAACTTTGGATAATACGATTTTCACGCTTACTCCTCATCATGTTCAGAGTAATAATGCCAATGGGCAGGTATAGGTAACTCATTAGAGGCGGCATAAGAGACTAGTCGTTTAGCATTCTCTACTGCTGCGTCAGGTGTCAGGTAGCTGAAGTAGTTTACGTCAAAAAGCAGATCTAAATTGTCTTTACTAATCATAATATCATCTGCTGTAATTAATGTGTCGAACTGTATTCTTTGTTCTGGGAAATCCTCATACACATCTTGAATATCTGCCTCTGCAGCGACTTCATGAGGCTCATCAAAGCTGTCTGTTTGCTTTAGGCTTTCTAGGATTTTAAGAAGCTCCTCAACATGCTTATCCTCCATAATGTGAAAGATATAATGATCCATCACTTTCCAGAGTTGTTTTTTGTTAAAGTTTTTTAGCTCCGCTACTAATTTTTTATAGGAGCGGGCACTAATCTCTGCCTCTATTTTTATATGTCGCATAGAACACCTAATATAAGAGAATGATATAGTTAATCTAACTAGATTAACTTAAAATAGATACAGGATATAATATGCGTTTTTTTTTATTTTTTGGCGGGATTAAATTATAAAAATGACAAATTGGCTTAAAAAAGTAAAAGAAAAGTACGAGGATATCCGACCGCTTCAGCACTATAACTATTTTAGTGCTAAGGGTAAGACTTTTTGGTCTGTACAAACTGAACAAACCCACGGCATTAGTGGGTTAGTTAAAGTGTCTAAGACTGAGATTGAAGATCCAAGGCTGGCTATTCAGAATAGAAATTCTCCGCACATACGCTATGCAGGTGCGGAGAATATTTTTAATGGAACAAAAGAAGCCGTTAGAGACTTTGTAATGAAGACTTACCCAGGCACTAGGAAAATAGAATTTGTTTAAACAAAGGGCTAGTTATTACCTACCTCGGCAGCAAGACCTCGGCATATTTTGAATCACAGATCTGTTAGTATTTTTTTGAGGCTGGGCTTGCTGGTCGGCATAGAATTTTTCTAATTTAGCTTTTTCTAATTGTTGTGCGGTGACACGAATGCGAGCCATTAATTCTGCCTCGCCCTTCATATACCTAGCCCTAAAGCCCTCTAATAATTTTTCTAGATAGGCTATTTTTTCTTCCATTATAATTTCACGCTTTGAAAGCGTACTTCACGGTAAATAGAATTAAAATATGGGCTTGCTATTAGCGTCTCTTTTATTTCATCAGGTATTTTAACGCCTACTTCGTCTTCAACATCTGCGACTAAAACATCAAACAGTTTTTCTTTGTTGCCTTTAGTAGATGCAAGCATAATGTCTTTTACGTTGGGGATGCGTGGTTGATAGCCTACAAGCATATCACTATCCCAACCGGCACTAATTTCTTTATAGAAGTTATCTAAACCAGTAGACAGATTTTTGATCGACTGTTCACGTCTCTCTGCTGCGCTTTTTTTAACTTCATAAAGCCAAGATCCAAATACCTTGTTATACAATTCTTCATCTTGTTTTCCGGTATTATAGCTGTGTGGCGAGAGGGGTAATTTACTGGCAGATACAGATGGACTTAAGGCTTGCAGTACCCACATATCAAATTCAGCTTGCAAAGCCTTAGCACGATCATGTTCACTAGTAATTGCCACGATTTCGTTGTATATCTCTTTAACCCAATTTGGATTGCGTATCGTTTTTTCTGCGAAAATTTTTACTTTACTGCGAATTAGATCTTTAAGCGTATCGTCTTCCGATTTATATAATGCAGCTATTAAAGAAGACTTATCTAACCAGTTTACTATTTCATCTTGTACCGGCTTTGAATTATCTTTAGGTATATCATAAGCTAAAATAGAGCGTCTAATCAAAGACCAAGGTGCTATTTTCTCTTTATAATCTGCTTTTTCAAGAAGGGCTAAGTAAGGTAACGGTAACTGTTCTGCCGTTAATGCCGCTTGTATCTCATCGCCAAACGCACCTTTGATTTCACCTGCGAATAAATCTGAAGGCTCTAAACCCCTATTGTGCATATCTACAATCTTGCGAACACCTGCTTCTAATTCTTCTTTTTGTCTTTGCTCTTTTAATACTGGTCCCGCACATTCAGTCGCTTTTTTCTGCCATTCAGGAGATAGTATTTTTTCTAAAAGAGGATCAAGTAAATGAGGACACAAGGCTTTATGGAAATTATCCATACCACCTTTTTCTAAACCTTTTATGAAATTTTCTAAATCTCTATCTTTTATTTTATGCTTGTACAAATAGAAAGCTGTGGCATAGGCTAATTCTAATTCCGCATTAGGTTTACTTACAAAACTATTTTCAGTTATAAACTTAATTACTTTATCTACAGAAAGTTTAGTGCCCTTTTTGACTGAACTTAGCGAAGCGTTGAAAATACGCATAAAAGGCGTATCATCTATTTTCGCCTGCTTCATAGCCTGTACTTCTACGCTTGCTGGAACTATATTTAAAAACGCCACAGTATCGTTACATAACTTTGCACGGGCTAGATCAATCAAGTAACGGACAAACTGTGTACGTGTCCAAGCCCTTGTAGAGCCAGGAAACCTATCACTGGAAGGTGTAATTAAATATTTTCCGTTAGCCGCATTATCCTCGGTGCTGATGTACCATACCTGCGGTCTTTCGGCTGTAAACCGAATCTCAATCCTAGACGTATATCCGGTGTCGGCTCTGTAGATACCAATCGTGCGAGGTCCATCCGATACGTCTATGTATGATAAAAAAGACGAGGGAATTTCCTCTGCAACGATCCCATTTGCTAAACAAACAGGATCGTGCTGTAAACAATATCTAAGCCAGCCTAGTAGTTCGCGTACTAACATATATAGCCTTTATTTATGTTGCTTTTTCTTCGCCGGTATGTGATTTGCTTACATAAGCCATCGTCGCACTGATTTTACTTACACCATCACCATCAGAGGCTAACCCCTCATAGTTTTTACTAGTAAACCAGCATCCGGTATACGTCCAACAGTTGTATTGCAATTTTCCTCTAATCCAGAATTCTTTGACCGTGAAAGAAAAGTTTTGATCGATTAAATCGTCAAATAAATTGCTGGCACCAGCGAATGCGCGCTCCATTTCACCTTGCCATAATTCTGCCCTGGTTACAGCTATCGTATAGCCTGTAGCTTTACCTGGAATATATTCAACTGGTCTACCCCAAAACTTATCAGATAATTCATATAAATGAATACCATCTCTAGTGTAAGAATCAGGTTGCCAACTTTGAATACGACCTATGATATTTTTATTTTGACCAGCACCAGCAACAATAGAAACGCCGTGATAGGTTTTTGTAGTTAGTTTTCCTTCATCTTTTTCATAATCAAATTGATCAATTTGGCGTGTACCAAATCGTACATGGTTATTAGGTATAGAGGTATCATTATTATTTTGAACAGATGAGAGTGATGCTGAAGGCATTTTTATGATCTCCTTAAAATTAAAACTTCTATAAAATCTTAGCTCTCTTTATCTTCGTCTTCTTTAACAACTTCCTTTATCTGCTCATCGCCAGCACCATATTTTTGTAATAAAGCATTTGTAAACCACATAAGTTTTTTTGCAAATTTTACCATGTAATCATTACTTATATTTTGCTCTGCAACATAATCCTCAATTGTTTTTACTAGTGCCCATTTTTTAGCGTCTTCGCGCATCATGTGGTACATCAACGAATCAAGTGTTTTCTTTGCTGAAACACCCGATTCGTGATGTGCCGCCGATTGCTTTTCCCAATTAGAGGTAACCTTTTTTAGAAAATTCATACGTTAGCCTTTATTGAGGAAAGCCCCCTGGTAAACTTACAGTAAATAGCCCAAATATACGTTTAGCAACCGTTGCTAAGAAGAAGTTATATCCGATATGGAACATAGTTGGATCAGCAACATCACGCACAACATAAATATCTGAATTAGTAATCGATCTAGTATTACCTGTTACATCTTGGTAATCGCCAATTAAACTTCTAGAAACCAAGGTTCTTAGTCTCGTGATAAGTATATCTTGAATTAAGGCAACACCAGCACCCGTAGACGGGAATACTTGACCAATAATTGCATTTGTCAATGTCGTGCGAATATCTTTCGTCACAAATTGTTTTTGCGTCATCTGGTTTATATTCTGCGTATCTGGCGAGAACTTATCTACCGTTGTATCTTCCATGAGTTGATACACACCGCTACCTAGATCCTTCAAGAAAATAACACCTGCAGCACCTAACAGCGCATTCTCTTGCTTTGTATAAGTCTCAATGAAATCAAAATTTACTATATTTTGAAATAACACCGTCGCTTTAGGATCAGAGAATGAACAGACTAGACCCGCCAAGGCACAAGCAACAAAAGAACCGTCTAACGTCACTTGAGTTGAAGTACCATCCGACAGAGATATTGTACGCTGCGCTTTAGTCGAACCTATTAAAATACGAGATCCATGAGCAGGACTTTGACCGTACACAGCAAATGTTCTATTAGCATAAAATACTAAAGAATTAGACTCATTTTCAGAACCAATGGGAGTACCAATCGGAGCGCCAATATAGGTAAGCATTTCATGACGCTCAAATGGATCATTAGAGCGGTTTACCGTATTTAATTGTTCACCTATAGTTTGAAAACTATTTAAAACAACTAAATCCGTTGAGCGTGTATCTTCAAGTATAGAATTTATAGCACGTTGATAATCCGTTTTGCTATAATTACCATCATTCGATTCATTACGCACCTGAACAACAAATAAGCCTGGGACGGCATAGTCAAAAGCAATCGTAGCGCCTATATGAAGATCATTCCTAGTAGTCGAAGGAGCTAAGAACTTCTGAACATCTGCTAAACTTAAGAACAAGAACGGAGTATCGTACATCTCATTAGGACGTAGATATTGACCACTCAGGTAATACGTTTGACCTGGATCTGGCTCTTTACCATGCCATTGATAAACTATCTGTAAATCACCATAAGCTACACTAAAGGTGCTCTCTAAAATTCTTATAAATGGCGTGCCTGAAATTTGTTGATAGAAAACAGGAGCACCGTTAGATACTCTGGTTAAAGAAATGATATTATCGGGTATATTTCCTGTAGAGAAATATTTAGCTCCAACAACTCCGGTGATAGCACCAGTCACGTCAACAAAAATCTCACCTGGGTTGCTAATTAAATCAGTTACTTGTTCCTCTAGGCTAAAATCTAAAAGGTCCAGCGAGCGAACCTGTACCGACCAATCATCGCCTGCCACGTTTTGCGAGCCACTTGGGGTAGATTCTACGGCAGTGCTTAAATAAGTGTTACGGATATAAAAACGTAACCCGTCATTTATTTCAAATGCTCCATTATTTACACTAGAATCCGCTGCCCATGTACCAAAGCGTCCTTCAGGAGTATCAGATAAATAACTACCAGTATAACGACCTTGGTTTGGTAAAGCGGTTACTGTACCAACATCCAGCGAGATGTTTCTAACAAGCTCTTTGCCTCTGTAAAAACTACGAGGAGCTTTAACAGACCAATCCCATTTGTCGTCAGCGACAAAATGATTAGCACCGAAAGTTACTTGGATCGTAATCCCCGTTGCACCGAGAGTTTGAATATCAGAGCCTGGGACGTTTTCTGCTACGGTAAAAACACCACTTGCACCATGCATTCCATACATCACCCATGCAAACGTAGCGGTTTTAACCCCACCTGGAGAAGTGGCTGAAATACATTGTACGCGAAATGATGTGTTATACTTAATGAATGTATAAGCAGAAGGTAAAGATACAACGTCAACATTACCTGTAGAAATACCATCTACATCAGGTACTACATCCGAAATCAAAGTATATTGATTAGTATTTTCGCTTAATAACGGATCTGCCTCAATTAGACCACCACCGTTACCTTGAACGTAAAATATATCACCTACTACAAAATTACCTCCACCGAAGTCAAAATCTAACACGATACCTAACTCTAAAAGTTTATTAGTTAGAGTAGTTGGATCTGATTCATCTAAAACAATTACACCAGCATCTAAGGCAGGATTAATAGGTGTTGCAGGTAGAGCATTATTACCAAAAGATACAGGTGCAGACCGCCATTCAATCGAAGCCATGCGGTTAGGTGTCGTACCAGTAGCATTGGTCACTCTTAAGGTATAAAGCCTGTTATATTTATGGCTGTAATTAGCACCTGCCGATACATCAACAACTCCCGTACCAGTACTGTCTGCCGTTACAGCAGAAATATTTGCCGATAAAATACCATTGGCTGGATCTGCGTCAGGTGGATCAAGTTCAAACGGCACAAAGTAGTCCACATATTCGCTAAAAGAACCCTGATCCTGATAAAGACCAACCGTAGTTATTTGGCGAATTTCAGCACTTACGTTAGAAAGGGAACCAATAGTTACTGTAGGAATGCTGTCGCCAAGCGACCTGGAAGTTGTTTGATAATCAAACAAATACTGCGTCAGCGGGTTATAAGCAGTATCTAAAATTTGTATTTGGGTATAATTACCATTTACATCTTTTAAATACTGCCATTTGTTCGCAGGCACTTCATTACCGTCTACAGTGTATAAGCGAGTAGGAGCAGCCTGTGCTCCATTTGCGTTATAGTCAAGATTGGCAAGAAAAGGAGCCATACTCGAAAAAGTAAGTGTCTCACCGTTCCGAAAACTCCGCAATATAGGTGTGTTCAACACTTCAAAAAGCCGGTCACCTTTACCTACTAATACAGGTACACGCCTATTAGAAGGCAGAGTACCTGCTCCAGGTACAAAGAATTGACCAATATAAGTGCCTACTTCGACGTATTGCGTTGTTGTTAAAGTTGGTGCCGCCATGTGACCTCTCTATCTAAAAGTGGAAAATGCTAGGGAGCGACGAAAAGAGGATTTTTATAGTCCCTTAATTAAATCTATTAACTTAATTAGTTATTTTAAACGGTATGTCTAAAACTAAATCCCGCCTCTTTCCGTATTCGTCCTGCGTTGATGGTAAACTGGAGTCAAATATATACAAAACAGCTTCGCCTTGTCTGCGCGGCTGTAAGTACCAAGGTGGTTCTGAACTAACTAATGCAATGTTAGGATTTGAAGTGCCTAGACTATGTTTAAGCTGCATATTTTGTATCAGTAGCGTATATGCTAACCCCAAAGGTATAGATTGACCCACAGCTAAATTTAACACTTCAGGAATGGGACCACCCTCTTTTGAATTATAGATAGGCTGTGGTGGTGGGATAATTTTAGGTTGGGGGGTTTGATACTCGCTTATTGTTTCAAAATCACAAGTAAGCTCTATAGTACGTGTCCAGACCTGTGTTTTTGAATCACCCTCAACTGGAATATTACTTAATTGTCCAGATGTTATACCAGACATGGGAAGCCTAACTTCCCATTTACTGTTTGGATACCGAATTAACCTAGAATTTATCACTTTACTTAAAGTATTAAATATATAATAAATCAAACCTGAAAGAGTAGTGGTGTCTTCTTCAGAATATGTAGCAACTAAAATGGAAAGCTGTACCTTAATAAAATAAGATAAAGAAGCTCTCCAATTATTTTTATATGTAAAACCCTCTAAAAGAGGGTTAATACCTGTGTCACCATCTTGAAGACCTTGATCTATAATTAATATAGATGGTAATCTTCCAGTATTTTCAGCAAAAAATCTGGCTAAATATGTTTTTCTTTTATTGGGATCTGTCTTCATTTCCTCATCAAATGTGAGGTTAGTGACGTATTGTAATCCCTCAGAAGAAATAGTAGCGCCTAAATATCCTCTATATGCACCTTCAGGATTTAAAAAACTCTCTACATATTTATGAATTGCACTCTTGGTTATCGAAACGCCACGATCTGGTACACGTTCCTGATAGCTGTCAGCAAGACTTTCAGGTTGTAAAGGTGTACGATAACCTAAAGGTGGGTTTGTCACTTGAATGCCATCCAATAAAGTTTATAAGCATGGACTGTAGTTGTAGGGAATTTTACTACAAAGCCTGTTTCTGTACTCTGATAGACAGCTAAGGTCGGCATTTGTACCGGATCGGCAACACCTTCAATAGACCAAGTGACATTAATACTCGTAGCTGGATTAGTAAGAGGGGATTCGTAAATTACAGCTACACTAGCAACATTGTCAGGTACCACCACTGAACCAGCAATAATATCTGAATTACCACCACCACCACCAGGTGCCCAGCTTAAAGCGCCACTGCCATCCGTAGTAAGCACGTTACCTGCATTTCCATATTTTCCGGGCAAAGTATAACGAACATTTACATCGTCAAATGTGTTGTCGGGATCTCCGGGAGCCTCAAGAGTTATAGTAGGGTTAACCCCTGAATACATCCCCACGGTAAAAACATCAGGACTTTTAATTGAAACAAAAGGTGATGCAATACTGTCTGCGTTTAATCCCGCGTTTACTATGAAGAAAGGATCATCAAACGGAGATAATGAAAACTTTATTAAAGAATTTGGTACGACCGTAGTCGACCCATCGGTTTGGTAGTAGGCAAAAGCACCCTCTATCCCAGCCGAAACGGTCCCGCTTCCCGTTGCCCAACTAAAAGTCCCATCACCATTTGAAATCAAAGATGAATATTGCGTACCATTATCAAGAGGATTATCACCCGATGCTGCTAAAAATTTAGGTTTAATTAATCCCCAAGTAGGCACCCCACCGTCAGAATTAAGTATCCGTTCGGCTACTGTAGTTAAGCCCTCTACGGTATTGCCATCTGCAGCATAGTAACTAAGCTGATCTTCTAATGCCGACGTTACAGTTCCGCTACCCCCACCACCACCACCGCTAGGCACGAAATTTAAATTACCAAATCCATCTGTAGCTAATACATCACCTACTGCACCATCTAGTGCAGGCAAAGCAAATGTAATAGGAGCAGATAATCCGTTTGGCGAGACTAACTGAACGTAAGAATTACCTGGCGTAGGCTGATATAAACGTATCTTGCCGTCATTAAGTAGTGACAAAATACTTGTAGCTTCAGTAGTCGATATAAAACTAGAACTGCTTATCGTCGTACCTAAACTAGGGGTACTATAATAAGAGAGAAAATTTCTCTCTCCTGGATTAATAACAGCGGGATCATCAACCCATTTAAAAGTAGAATCACCATTACTTACTAATTTTTGATTTAAAGTACCCGCACCTAAAGATAAATAACCTGTACCTGCTAAATATGAAGCATTAAGTAAGTCCCAAGTTAGTGTACCTGCAGGACTCGCAAGAATACGTCCGGCTACAGTGCTCAAAGGTATAAGCTGATTGCTGGGACCACCAGCATTATATATAGGTAAGGTCTGCCCTACACTGTTTGATATGCGACCAATAGTAGCTGGCAAGGCAGCAAAAACAGGCTTACCACCTACAATCTGTAAAAACTGATTTTCAGTCCCAGTCAGCCATGTAGGAATACCGAGATCACTTGTGGACAGAATTGAATTATCCACACTATCTAAAACAGTCGAGGCATTCGATGCAGATGAATAAAGCATCTGATTGGCTGCAGTGAATATAGAGGACGCAAGAATAGGTCCATCAGCATCAGGTAAAGAATAAGTGCGAAGTTCAGTGTTAGAATGAGTAAAACGAGCAATTTGATTATTTACAATAAAATCAAAACTAGTACCTATTAATTTTATGATACCAAGAGTAGGTGACGAGGTAGATTGCAGAGTTAAATCACCCGATACAGCCTCTGAACCGTATATAGTAGAAGAATAGAAATTTTGATTAAGAGATTTTGCCATCCTTTTACCCGCTAAAATCTGTATTTAGATTTTTCAAATCTAATTTTGTTTTAATTTCATCAATTTGTTCTGGCTTTATATTAATTGGTTTGCTGCCACACCATAAAATACATTGCGTCATGTCTCGATTAAAATGCATAGCTAAATTGCCATGCACATGAGTACCCTTAATTATTTTCCCAAATTCAGTAGTAGGCTTGAACTGTACAACTATACTTTTTAAATAGTCTAAAGTTTCTTTATCATTAATATCAAATTTGTTTTTACCTTCTAAAATAATACAATTATCAACTACAACGGATTTAGGTTTAACTCTGTCAAAACCAATATCGATATTCGGTATAAAATACATATCTTGGAAAAACTTAGGCGAAGCAGAAAAGTCTTTTATCGTCTTAATAAATAATTTAGATTCGGTAGAATCACAAATTACATATATTAATCCTTCCCTACCTGCGTCTTCAGGTTGACCACCAATATAAAAATTATGTGTTTTATTTTGAGTATTGAAAAAACGCATATAGTCTAAAGGGATTACACTTGCCATTTGCACAGCAGATGTCATCGAAACAGCCTCATCCGATTCAGATCTTATTCCCTCATATACATCTTGCATTTCTTGGCGTAGCCGGAATTCAAGATCGCCAAGTTTAAGAGCAGACGGTATTTTTAGCGCGTCAAATGGTCTAGCTGAATCTATTTTAGATGTAAAATCTTCAAGAACATGCGGCAAGTTTTCTAACTTACTTTTAATGGCATCTACAGATTTTTCAGATATAAAATAAGCGTAAACTAAACTCTCAAGGCTAGTTTCTGATGAATCAATAGTATCCAAACCATAGATCTTTACAGCATATTTAGAATTATTAATTATATTTTTTGTTTTTTTGAAAAATTGAATTAAATCGGATGGATTTTTTATACCACTGACAACCAACAAATAAGGCTTCATGCTCCGAAGCATAGAGTAATCAATATGCTCATTACCTGTTTCGATTCCTTGAGAATCGTCTTCTGTAACTTGCTCATCAGCCGGTTTTTGATCCGTCTTGGTAGGATCGTCCTCGATTTGTTCGCGGACATCCATCTTAGCAATTACTTTTTCTAAAAATGACATAGTTGTACCTTTAGATGATTATATATTAATCTAAAGGTACAACTATGTATAATTAGGTTAGTCCTTATACGGTGTAAAAGCCCTAGTATTAGGTACTTTTAACTCTGCCATAATTTTTGGATCTAACTTGCTAAGAGCATCTATTAAATGTTTATTTTTATATGTATTTTGTTCAATCTTGCCTATAGCTTTAGCAGCAGCCCATTTTGGTTTAAGCATACCGCCACCACCAGCACTGGCATTTTCTTGATCCTCAATAGAACCACCAGGACCCGCTGCTTGTTTTTCTTCAGCCGCACCACCTCCACCACCGCTTAACAAGTCTTCTGAACCACCGCCTCCATCGCTTCCACCCAGTCCTAGCTGAATCAAACGCTTACGAAGTATTGCATCCTCCTGCATCATGCTCATTGCTTTATCTAAGTCATAACCTGCAGCAGAGGCTATAATTCTTAAAGGCATAGGCAAACCAAATTCTTTTAGCTGATTTAGCATATCCAAATATGCAGGATCGCCTTCAGGACGTAAGGTATCTTCAGTCAATATTTCAGGGATTAAAAGTGCTCTTTGGGGTATATCCATTGCGGCTTTTGCAGATATATAAGCCTTGCTATAACCAGACGTTCTAATACCATGATTTAACTCTGCTTGAGTTATTTTCTGGAAATTATGAATCCTAGCGAAATTAGGGAATAATTGCTTATAAAAAATGTCGCTTAAGATCTGTTCTTTAAAAGCTAAAATTTGTTTACCTAAAGACGTTCTAGCGGCTTCCATGTTAGATACATTAGTCTCACCACTTAAGTAAGCTTCAGATACACCCAAAGCCCGCATCTTTAATGTAGATAAAAAATCAAATTCCTGACTAATACCCCAAATACTAGTCGGATCTCTTACCTCTGAGACTTCAATACCATTTCTAATACCTACAACACCGCCTGTAGGATCTTCATCGGCTTGCATAAACAAATTGGTAAGAGATGAAATTTCATCATCAGTCGGTAACCATACATCGTCAATACCAGCAGTCACTAAAAGCAGAGATCTGTTGCGACGACGAACACCGATGAGACTTGCGTTCCATAAAGCAGTTTCATACGCCCATGCAGGTAATATACGAGTAAATATAGACGTACCAATATGGTCATACTGATTTACACGACGGGCTAACCAAAGGGTATTAAAAGGATCTAACGGAATATAACCACTACGATTTTGAATTAATTCAATAGTAGAAGGATTTATTTTTGATTTTAATTCTACAATTCTAGGATCAGTGCTAGTTCCGAAGTTACGCCAAGCTGGTGACGATAGCACATCAATTAAAGGCTTATGTCCAGATAAAGGGACAGGCTCAATCATGGCTTGGTCAGGATCAATTGCGACTAAACCATCCCAATAACCCGCACGTTCATTAAAAGACATGGAACCTATACTGCGTCCAATAATTTGCAATTCACGACAAATCATCGGTAACTGTCCCCAGATATCTAGTGCCTCTACCATGTCACTATACATCTGTAAGATTTTGGGATCATCAATCCCCATTAACTCCCAATTTTTACCCCATGGAAGGGTTGAAAATATATCAACTACAGTACCAGAAATTGCGTCACGTAAATAAATTTTGCGAAACATCATATGAAGGTTTGTAGGCTGTCTAGGAATCCACTCCTCTAGTACCGAACCTTCTTCTAAACGATCTTTAACCGCATTAAAGCGCGTACCTGCATACATATCACCAGATGCAGATGTAGCACCTGCATGTATTTTAACATCACCTACAGTTTTTTGACCCTGTAAGTATGGCGGATTTCGCCGATCCAAATAGGAGCCAAGTGCTGGTTTTTTATAATCAAAATATCCCATGCTAACCTATCTGGTAATGATGTTATCCTTTTATTCTCAACTTAAACAAGCGAAGAAGTAAAGCTCTATCTTTCGCATCTTTCACATGACCTAAATCCCAAAGAATATCTACTAAAATCTTAGGAGCGGCATCTTTAAAGAATTTTTGCCAAGAAACATCTGTAAAGTCAAAAGGACTTGCTTGTTCTAATGCATCCTCTAAAGCAGCTAAACCACGACGTAAATGCAAAAAATTAGTTTGCATGAGTTTTTTTTCATCACGTACAGCCAAAGAAGATTTGTTTTTAACCTTATTAAATTTTACAGGTTTATGTGGTTTATTCTGTTTTTTTATATACGCTTCTATTTTTTTCAAAAAATTCATAATCATTCCTATTTTATCAATGTACACTATAAGATCACTTAATCTCAGATTTAATACATTAAGGAAGACTTCTGGAAAGTTAAATCTGATACTACAACAAGGAATGCAATTTTGTAACTGGATATCTGATGCAAACGAAGGATTGGGTGGGCGTAATGATGGTGGTACAGCAGAGTTAATTATTGTAGAAGAATATTACGCTTAAGATTATTTTATATTAGCCATTTAAAGGGGATATTATGTCAATAACTGCATCATCTGCTCAACAACTTATACAACTTCTGCGTAAGAAGGTTGAATCTGGACATTTAGACGAGGAAACAGCCGAGCATTTAGCTATTACTGCAATACAAGAAATAAAAGTTTCAGATAAAGAATCGGAAGCCGCAGACACTAGTGATGAAGAACCTATTGATCCAGTAGGCGAAGAACCAGTAAGCGAACCAAAAGCTAAACAAGAAAAGCCTCTAGTTGTTATAGATCCAAGCGCACACCTTTTAGCTTTAATCAGCCAATTTGATCAAGGCACTGCTGCTCTTTGGAATGCAACCAAAGAAAAAGTCGAGGCTATGTTAAAAGGCGTTGAAGGCGCTGCATTTCCTTTAGGTGATTTTTCATCTTCGGCAAGCACCGGAGGTAAGGGGGATAAAACTAAATTTACAATAGCCAAAGCTGAAGGCGATGGCGTTGAAGTTAGTTTTGCATTTGATCGCTCTTGGAGCATTCCAGGTCTTAACCCTCCAGCACAAGTAAAAGCAGAGACAGAAGCTACCTGCGATCTAAGGCTGCGTAAGGAACTTTTTGCATTGACCGAGGACCTGTTAGACATGACAGATTCTGAATTTGCTTGGCAGCGTAGTGTAGTGCCTCATAAAAGCATTTCAGCTATGATCGAAGCCTCGATTAAAGAAAATGATCGTCGTGTCTATACACCTTTAAAAGCCTGCCCCTCTAACGCGGACAGAGATGCTTGGCGTCAATGGTCTATCGCTGCACAAGTATACATTTTAGGTTCTGACTACACCGACAAAAAATCATCTGACTATACGGACAAAAAATCATTTTCCGACTTGGTATCCGATCTATATCTACAGGAAGCAGAGTGATAAATAAACTGGCAAAAAAATATTTAGATAAGCGCATACAGGCTATATATGAGCCTGTTATGCGCGGTGCCGGTGATGATAAAACGCCTGCCGATTTTGATGCGGACAAATTAAAAGAAGCAACAGAATTTGAACTACAATTCTTTTATGATCCTGACGAGGCTCAAGAGATAGCACTTAATCATATGGCAGTTGATCCAGCATACTATGATAAACTAAAAAAATGTCAAATAAGTGCCAGCTACTTTGTAGATACTTTAAGACGTATTGTTGGTTCAAAAAAATATTTAGAAGATGTTGCTCAAATATTATCTAAATTATCAAATGAACAATTAGAAATTTTTAATACTCTGTCTACGGATTTGCTAACAGCAACAATTGATAATAGTAGAAATTCGTACAGTCATTGGGATGGAGGATTCGGCGGTGGGCGCGGGAGTAGAGGTAGACCTAAAGGCGGTTTTTAAAGGATGATATCAATACCCTCGATGCATTTTTAGGCATGATCAGTTTTTGAAAGTTAAAAAAATCGCTGGTAGACAGAGTTTCCCCAAGCTTCACCGTTAGGTGAAATCACACTCACCTGTTTTTGTGTTAACTTAGCCATCCATATCTCCCCTAGATTTATTGATATTATAATATGTAATATCTTTTCACATTGAAATCAATTTAGATTGATAATTGCTGAAAATTTCCTTTGAGAAAAAATAAGGAGAATATATGAAGTTAGTATTGGGATTAGGCGGGGGAGGAAGTTCCTACTATCCCTACACCCAAAAGCCGGTAGACTATCAGCCATACAGACCAATTTATTTATATCGCGGTCCGCCGCCAGATGCGGGGTTCAGTTACGGCTTGTTTGAGGACGAGGAAGAACAAAAGCAATACTATGCGGAATTAGGCTTAGACAGTTTTTCTCCTTTTTCTGGAAAACCGGCTAAACTTCTTCAAGAAATAAACTTACAGGATCTACAAAAAGCCAAGGCTCTTGAAAATCTGGAAGACTGTGAATGCCAACAATGCGGTGCTCTTTTTAAAGAGAATTTAAAAACACACTTTAAAGGTAGAGATGTATTTTTCTGCCATAGGTGCGGTGCAAAACTGAACACTATGGCATTAAAGTAGGCATTATGAAAATATATAAAGAAAACTTTCATCAAAGGGTACAAGCCTCTTATCAAATTATTGAGGTAGTATCCTCATCAGGTGAAATTCTGGATGCGCTTAGAGGCATAGTACAAAAAAAATCCTTTGTAAAAGAGTGGATGAATCATTCAAGTAGCATAAACGATAATGATTTTATTGATAGTTTAGGTATTAACGAAGCTGAATATGAAAAAATGTCAAAGAAGAAAGATTTTTTGGCTTTATATAATAAATTAATGTTTTCAAAAGCGGAGGAATGGTTAGACGATCGATGGGATCGTTTTGAAAATGAATGGTATGACAAAGCAGAAGTTCAAGAGGGTATGTTAGTAGGCTACCGTTGTATTGCTCTTAATGATGTTCGTAAGTTTATGTCCTCTTTGAAAAAAGGAAAGTACTTAGAAGGTTATAAAGGAATTGGTAAATATTTTTCATGGAACGAAGAAGCATCAGAATGCCATTGGGGACAAGGTTCAAAATATATTACTGTTAAAGCTCTAATACCTAAAGCTAGTATAGATCTTAAAAGAACGGCATGGGCTAATATGGACATTGCAACTGGTGAGGAAGATGAAATAACCCTTAAAGAAGGTGCTAAAGTTACAGTAATTGAGATAATGCACGACGGAAAGAATTTACTCGGAAACATTGAATCATTACCTGCGGCAGCGGATATTAGCTGACCTTTTCTACCCTAGATTAAATAATACACATCAAAATTAATTTTATTTTTACGTCCCATTAAAACGTGAGGAGGCTGGATGACTTTGACTTAAAAGGAGGCGGTATGATTGGCGTATAACATTTGTTGATGTTTGATTTAGGTCTTTTAATGATGGTTTTTATCGTTGTTTATATCGTTTATTTTATAGAATAGAGAAAAGTCTTCGCAGACTTTACATCTGCGAAGACTATCTAAACTCAGTCTTTTGTTTTTTTCATTTTTTGTGCACCCACCAAAGACCAACGCAAGTACCGGTAATAACAGGACAATCATAAATACTCCATCAATTCGCGTAGTTAATAGTAGAACTTAAATGTTCTATATATGCTTCGCTTATCGACAGATTTACAAAAAACTTTAGACTTTATTGTTCATACATTTTTTTTAATTCGTCTTGTCGTTCTTTATCTATTGGTATTGAGAAGCTTTTACCTATTTTTGCTCCTCCTAACCACCTACGATCTTTAGTTTTTAACAGTTTTGCCTGATTATTTGTTGTGTAGTATTCTATAAACTTTTTTTGCTGCGTGGATATCCTTGCCGCCCAAGACCAGCCTAGTCCTCTGCCCATTTTACTAGGTGCAATAAGAATAAAATATTCTTTTGTAGCCTCAATGACATCTGATTCATCGGATGTTTCATTTACAAAAGTTGGATCATTTTCTATTTGGTTTATTTTTTTAGAGTAATCTTTAAAAAAATTACCATGTGCGTCATCTTTATATTTTCTATACGCCTGTCTGACAGCCTTTAAATTATAACCGTCTAACTTAGACAGGTTTAAAATAAAATCAGCATGATGTACTAGCTCATGGGCAAGGGTGCGTTTTCTAGTACGTTCATGATTGAGTATGGATTTTTGGATTTCAATCGTCGTTGTAGTATCACCTACTTTATAGCGGCAGCGACCTAGAAAACCACCAGTAAGCCTATCTACAATTCTTATTCTTGGTGCTGGAAGATCTAAGCCGTTGAAGTATTTTCGCAGCATAGACTGTGCTTCGGAATAGAGATCGGCAGCTATAATTTTATAAAAAAATCGCATAGTAGTGAATCTTAGATAGAAAAAGCCCTCAGTCAAAATCTGACTGAGGGCTAAGAGAACAATGACTAATTCTTAGAATTTACGACCTAATTTCAGGCGGTCTTTATAGTCTGCCTTACGCATTTGCTCAGAGTAATCACGCGAAAAAGCGGTTACTGGAGCGTCTTGGCGTTCCGGTACAGATTCAAAAGGCAGGCTGTTTTGTGCTAAACGCTGACCGATTGGCATGTCGCTGAAGTTGTTTGCTTGGGCGAAAGCAACATTCTGCGCTTGTGCAATCATTTTTTTAGCGTGTACAAATGCTTCTTTAGGCATTTCTAGATACTCATTTGCACCGTCCATTACTTGATTGAAGAAGGTAACTCCGCTTTCTTTGAAAGCCGCTTCAACAGCAACAGCCGGATTCATGATGCCGTAGCTCGACAAGATTTTCACAAAGCTAGACTTAAGAGCGTTTGGTTTGTCGTACAGACCTTTGTTCAAGGCTTCCGAAGCCGTAACCATGGCGTCCGTTAAATCACGACGAAGCTGCGTCAGTTTTTCACTGCGTACTTCACCAACAGATGCAATTGCTTGATCTTTCATGCGTTTAGCATAGTCGGTATTGTCAACTGCATTGGCATAAAACCGTGCATGGACGCCTTTAAGCATCTCATACAGCGTGGTGTTTTCTACGCTTTGAGCAAGAGCTTTGGTATATTTTTGCTCGTCACAGAAGTAAGCGCGAATTTCATTAGCATTGTCTTGATCTGCTAAATGAATTTCTCCGATTGGTTTACCAGCAGCTTGGATGACGTAGAACGGGTTTTTGCTGTTTTCGTCTTCCCAGAAAGTAAATGCTAAAGCGTCACGGCTTACAGCAAGTTCTTTGATTTCAGCAAGGCTTTGCAGAACTTCGTAATGCATTGCTTCGCTTTCTTCAGATTCAAGTGCTCCTTTTTCATGTTCTTCCATTTCTTCTTCCTCAGTTTCTGCTAATTCATGAATCTCATGCTCCTCTGGCATTTCCTCTGCATGATGCATGTCTTCCGACACTCCACCTGGAGGCGTAATCAGTTCTTTAGTGATTTCTTCAGCTTTAGCTTCATCCATGTCGTCAAGAGCTAGATCCAAAGCTTTAGCAGCTTGGCTCTCGTCTTCAAGCATTTCCATGCCTTCCATAGCTTTATCTAAAACTTCATCTTCTTTTTCATGTTCAGCCAAAAGTGCTTCGGCTTTGAAGCGGCTACGAGCAACATCTGTCCAAACTTTTAAGCCTTCTTTTTTCAAACGGCTATTTTTTCCACACAGTTTAACGCCAGCAACAACTGCTTGCTCTAGTTCGTTAAGAGTAGTGAATGCCACTACTGCATCACGCATCCGACCGCGACGCACAGAGCTTTCAACTTTTTTCTCAAGATCTTTAGCCATATCTTCCTCTGCGGGAACTTCTGGCTCTTTGCTTGGTTCTTCAACCGAAAGTTTAGAATCTGGCATTTCAGAGTGCTCCATTTTTTCATGAGCCTCTTCGTCTAATTTTTGAGCTGGTTCTTCGGCTGGTTTTTTATATTCAGGTTCTTCTTCTTTAAGACCTTCCATAGCTAAATCAGAATCGCCTGCTTTAATTAAAGCAGCAACTAAACGGGCACGTTCCATATTTTCAACTTTTTTGAGTAATACACGGGCTTTAGTCAACTCGCCGTTGGTTGCAGCTAAAGCCGCTTCACCGCGAAGTTTCGATTCTTTCGCGCTTGCAGATTCAACGTACAATACAGGTTTTTTAGAAGCAGTAAATTCGTGTTTTTGTTCTTTAAGCATATCTCCCCCATCTAATTCTTTAGGTTCTAAGGTTTCTTCTTTAGCTTCGGATTTTTGTTCTTTGGCGTCTTTGTAACATTTTTCAGCCTCCGCTTTCATAGCAGAAGCATCTAAACCATCATGTTCCATTTCTTCAGCCGCTTTCATCATGTAAGCTGCTTTCATTAGACCAGACTTTACACAGTCATCTTTACAAAGTGCGGCTTCACCCTTATAAGCAGCAGCTTGGCTCTCAGCCGTGAAGTCTTCATCGTCTAAATCTTTTAACATCTCGTCTGCTGCTTTAACCATGGCTAAATTGCCTTGTTTTTTAAAGTCAGCTTGCAGATCAAGTAACGCCTGCTTTTTATCGAACGCCATTTCACTCTCCTTAATTTTATACTTATTAAAAGCCTCTACATACTTTTTCGCCTGTCTTACATAACCAGCACTAATCAAAACATCAGCAAAAGCTAAAACGGTTCCCTCTGGTGCGTCGTAAAAGTCTTTATCTGATAAATCAGGTAAAGGTACTTTAAAGGCACTCGATGGAACATCATCAGCTTTAACTTCATTTAACTGATATTTGACAGTAGAAGTTAACTCGACAGGTTCTCTCGATTGGTGAATTTCAATAGCAGCTCCGATTAAATCATGAGCTATATCGAAATTCCGGTTATGAATTTCTGTTGCGGCAAGCGACAAGAATTTGTGGGACACAGGTACGTTCTTAGGCGGGCTTTTAACACGCATGAGAGCTTCGATCTCCGAAACTAATGAACCTTCCCCTTTTTCTTGTAGCTTTAGCAACTCTGCCTCTAGTTTTCTCATTATGAGAATTCTCCTTGCTTTGTTGTTAAAACCTTAATTATTCAAGTCTCCTCTTTAAAAGACCATTAATTACGAGACCCTTGGGAAATCGGATCTGATTGCAAACTAACAACTAAATCTAAGCACATTGTTTTTGTCTATCTACAGCAGGCAAAACTTTTAGTTCTTTTCCGTTAATAACAAGACCATTTAAGTCATCTATTGCTTTTTGTCCCTGCTCAACTCTAACAATCGCAAAAGAGTCATTTTTATCCAGTTCTAGAAGTGAGTATTTATTTAAAATAGTACATAACTCATTTTCTGTAAAATTTTCAGGCAAGTTACCTAAATAAAGTCTCATATTTACCTCTTTTATTTTTAATCTAGGCAATAGCGTAGCTTAGGGTACTTGTTATACTTCCCCCATATAAGTATTCGGTAGTGTGGTTGCACATCATCCGACCCCTCGGACATCTTGCGATGGCTAACTGGTGCGCTCCTCTACACTACATATCTGTCCCTTAATTCTCTAGTACTAAGATTATATTTGCTTATACCTTAACTTTTATGAGGACTGTCTATGTCATTAAAACTACTCTCCTTTGATGGTGCAAATAATCAATACAAGAAAACTTCTCTTTCTTGGGATCAAGTCAATTCTAAACTTGGCTATACAGACTTTTGTGAAGAAGTATTCATAACTGACACTTTAACCCACTCTAGTACAAATCGGGTTTTTACCCCTTTTACATTTGATAAGACTATATATTCTGGTATCGTTGTAGAATACTCTATACGGGAAAATACGTCTCACAAGACTAGAGTGGGAAAATTATTTATTTGTGCTGATGGGAGCTCTGCACCAAGCATAACAGATCTTTATACTGAGACAGCCGGTGTAGACGTTACATGGAGTGTGGCTATTAATGATGCTGCTGTTGAAGTAAAATATACGACTTTAAATTCTAATGATAAAGTTATAAAAGCGACTTCTAAAAAGTTCTTAGTATAATTTTTGAAATTTACAAAGCCTTGTGAACCAGTCTTTAAATTCCACAAGTGTTAAATTGGTCTTTGCATGATTACATATTTTACAACAGGCAACCACGTTGTCTGTTGTATATCCTTTTGAGTTATCTACGCGGTCTATTCCATAGGCAGCTATTTTAGATGCTTCTGTCCATTCTTTGGAATAAAATTTACTTGTTTTTTTTATTTTTGATTGAGGTTCCATACCGCAGTAATGGCATTTTTGTAAAATTAATTCGATGAATTCTTCTTTAGTTAAAGAGAATTCATATTTTCTTTTTTTAGCACTATGCTTATAGCGACTATAATAGCTACTAATAGCAGCTAGCCCTTTTTTCTTTCTTTTTTTTCTAAGAAAAGTTTTTCTTTTTTCTAAACCAAAACATCCACAAGAGGTAGTATGATTTTGTTTTAATGAATTTGCTCTTATTAGAGTTTCTTTACCACAATCACATAGACAACGCCACAGACGAACTCCATCACCCCTAGTGACAGGTTCTAAAGCTACTAGATGACCAAACCGTTTATTAGTAAGATCTTCACCTTTTCTACAGCCACAACTTTTAGTACGGTTACAAGTTAATTGTGACTGTAGAACATCACGGTAAACACCGCAAATGCAGCGGCAATGCCAGTATTTGCGACCTTTAATATTTCCTGTATAATTACATACAGTCCAATAATTTACTTTTGTACCAATAGTTAGCATAACTAAATTTTAGCAACCAATGTAAAAAATAGCAATTTATTTTGTAGATGAAATATTATGTATAGATTAAATTACAGAGGCGATATATGATCGCTCTTGAATAAATTTTCTGAAAGGATTTTACACAATGATTGATTTAAAACGCACGTGGTACTCGCACGTAGACAGCCAACCGCTCGTCCCAGGCAAAGAAGTCATCGACGAAGGTCAATGTCTAGTTTCCGTTCTGGTTGACGGTCTTGAGCACGTTCAACCATCTACAGGTCTTGGTGGTGACGTTTTTGCAGGCTTCGCTGTATTTCGTCAATTGTCCCATGAAACCGCAGCTAATGTTGAATTAGTAACGGTCCCTGCCATTCCTGGTCCATACGTAGTTTCGCTGTCGTACAACAATTTGGTCAATAGTTCGGTTTTGGCTTTAAATTCTGCCGGTGCCGTAGTCGCTCCAGCATTCGTTGACAATGCAGCAGGTACAGTTACCTTCGCTGCTGGTCAAGCAGGTTTGACCTTGAAAGTTCACTACCGCTTCAACCTAACGGTTGCTCAAGCTAAACAACTTTTCCAAGAAGCTGTAAGCAACTATCCTTCTGCTAACTTGGTTGGTCAGTGCGGCGTAGGCAAGGGCAAAGGTCGCGTCTACCTTAACTACTATGATACCTCAGTTGATTGGGCAAGCCACACCGGTCCAGTATATTTAGGCGCTGATGGCATGGTCGTTGATACCGGTCTTGTCGAAATTCCTGGTAGCCGTGTAGTTCACGTCCCAGCAGTTGGCGTTTTGGCTTCGAGCAGCGCACAAATGCTTGGCGTCGAATTCAACGCTTAATATCTGTAAAATTAGTTATTTAGGGGAGACATACATGTCTCCCCTTTTTATGAGTAGGACTTTCTAAAGCATTGTAGTTTAATCAAAGAAGTAGGTAAGGAACGCTACCAACTTCTAAGTTTACAGGTGTGCCTTGACTTGGACCTAATTATATTGGCTTAACCATGCTCTGCCCCAGTCAACTAAAGCATCTTTTATTTTGAGGAAAAATATGAACCTGATCGAAGCTCTTAAAAAAAACGAATGGATATTCAGAAAATCAAAGCCTGAAAAAGTCATCAGCGGGATGATTGAACACGAGATGATGGACCTGACCAGAGAAGAAATACTCGCCGACGATTGGGAGATTGAGCCAAGGACTGTGGCAATTACCAGGGAGAAGTTTAATGAGGCGTGGGACAACGCACTAGTTGGAACCAGGCTAGATCGTGATGCATTAGCCAAGGAGCTAGGCTTATGATGACCGATCAAGAGAAATACCAAGCTACGGAATCATTGGGCGCTACCCCAGCCGGTTATTTGGCGGTAGGTGGTTAAGTACCTACTCTTAGTAGCCATTGCGTGTCTCCAGGGATTGGAACTACCGCTATCATCTCGTAAAGAGACGGCTTGAACGGACCCCAGCTTCCCACGCCGTCCCACAAGATAGTTAACTACAGACCAAGCTCCTTGGCTACTTCATCTTGATTAAACTTTTGAAGGTCCAACACTTTCCCGCGTAATTAAACTGCTCGCGAGTAATCGTACCTAATTGAACCACCTTGGAAGTCATTTAGGGAGACATGGATGTCTCCCTTTTTTATTTTAACCCAAATTGGGTGTTATTGAACCCAATTTGGGTATATTTAATTATTCGCCTTTTTTGACTTCGGGCTTAATTTTCTCGCTATAAGGACCTAATAATTTTGCAGCCGCTACAAACGGTAATGTCAAAAACCAAGCCACACAAATCACGCAGTAGCGTAGGGAATGCATAAAAGGTTTAAGGTCTGCCTTAGTTTTGTTAATGACTGGATCTAATTTCTCTTTTGCTCTCGGTGTTAGCTGAATCATTTTAACCTCCTTTAAATTTTCACAGCACAAAAACTACTCCTTAACTTAATCTTAAGAATACTGGTAATCAAGCGTCCATAATTTTTCTATTAGCCCAATCTATAATATCTTTATAAGCACTTATTTTTCCATCTAGTTCAATTTCGTATGGACATTTTTCATATAGGGCATGGTCATATTGACCGGATAGTTGTTTGATGCGGTCTTCACAATATTTTAGTAATTGTTCCATTTGATCTCCTATTAAGATTAATCTTTATGGAGACATTATATGCGTGATCCTTTCTTTAAAAGGAAGAAATATAAATTCCCAGAGTATTGTAATGGCAATAGGAATGATTGGCGTAAATTAGCCGATCAATGCAAAGACCGTGACGGTTTTAAATGTCAGGAGTGTGGTGCGTTAGGTATCCAGGCTGGAGGCTTTGCCGTTTTACATGCCCATCATATTGTAAGTAAGAGTAAATCCGGTTGGGACAGTTTGTTAAACCTAAAGACTATTTGCTCTAAATGCCACGCTAAAGAACACTCTCATATGAGAGGTGATTAAGATGTCTGATTTCTGGAACAGTGTAGGACAAGTATTAACAGGAATAGTTATCGGACTGTTAGCTTTTGTTGCGTCAAAAATTCAAAACTGGATTCAAAATAAATCAGAATCAGTATGTATTAATAAAAACCTAATGCTACGTCAACTTTTAGCTGAGATTCGTAGCTACTACGATGCCGACCGTGTGCAGCTTTACCAATTCCACAATGGTAATTCCTTTATTTCCGGTGTCTCTATCCAAAAGGTATCGCTAACTCACTTTGTCAGTGCGCGTGGAGTAGCTGTGCAGATTGGGGGGGTATCATTACAAAATATACCTATGGGCTACCTGCTCCAGACTATAGACAATTTACTTAAAAATAATTATTTTTATATAGATTCTAATGAAATGAAAGAGGACAGTTATTTTAAAGGATTAATGCGTTATAGTGGAGCTAAATGTGCATTATGTCGAGCTGTCTTTAATATAAAACATGAGATCATAGGCTTCTTAGTTGTCTCTTGGTTTGAAGATGTCATGCTTACTGATGTACAAAAAGCAGCCATTAAGGATTTTGGTACTGTACTCAGTGACGAATTACTTTTGGGGAATAAGTAATTTCCTCTTGCGAAGTCTGAAGGTCTGACGTAAAACATTTTTGTCAGCAGCGATGCAGATTTTCGAGGGTAGACGAAATAAAAAAATTACCCTGCTTTCAAGAGAATAGGTTTCTCTTGTTGAGAGAGCCAGTAAATAAGATAGCTACTTATTACAATAATATTTGGTAACAAATATTATGAGGCTTACAGACCGTAAAAGCAGCGTTACCTCAAGTCACTGACTTGAAAAATATAAGATAAAGGTCTTATAGAAAGAGTACAACTTTCACGATAAACCATCCGTACAAGATGTAAAAGTGTTACACCCTGAGCCGTAAGGCTAGTATACATATTACTCATTATGTATATGATTAGGGGGATAGTCGCGGATTCCTTAAGAATCAAAAGCCAAGATGAAAAAGACAGCCTTAGCAGATTGTCTTCGCGCTTGGATGAGAGAACACTCACTTAATCAAATGGGATAAGTACGGTATCTGTTGCAACAGATAAAAGCGCAGGAGAATGTAATTTGGTTACCCGTAACCTGCGGTCGCCTTGACGATTTACCCGATTATCAAGTGAGGGACTTAAATGAGTGAGAAATTTCTCAATGTCCCTATCCAGAAGAACACTGGTTTAACAAAACAGCTTAGTTACAATTCAAAATTGAATAAGTTTTGAAAAATAATTAAGTGATAAAGGAGTAAACCTTCAAAAATCGGGAAAATACGCTACCTCCGTATTTCAAGTAGAGACTTGACAAAACTCAAAACCCCGATAAAGTAATATTTATCGGGGTTACTTTTTTTTGGGGTGTAGCCAAGTGGTAAGGCACCGGATTTTGATTCCGGCATTCAAAGGTTCGATCCCTTTCACCCCAGCCACCACCTTTTTACCTATTTCTCAATGATTTTAAATACTTACCGATTAAAACATATACAAAAAAACTAGTCTATAACCAACTAATATAACAGATGTTTTTATTTTATCACGCGGTTTTAGGGGGTTAAAATGATATAAAAAAATTAAAGTTATTTCCAAAAACAACCGATATATACCCATAAAGCAAGAGGAGGAGCTTATGGGACGCGCCATCATCACTTACTGTACCTATGGAGCAGGGTGTAAAAACATAACGGAGCGCGGCAATAGTACACCTACGGTTCTTAGGAATGGGCGCACTGTCTGTTCTTACTGTCTTAAGCGGGACACAGGGTTTGCTAGGCTGACTACCGATCCTCAAATGGTTTCTAAGATAGGTCGAGAAAAACGCGGTCGTCCTAGTCTTGACTTAGATGACCAAAAAAAACGTGAACGCCTTTTAGCGCAACGTGCTATCGCCCAACTTAAACAGCGACACAAAAATAAATTGCTCGATGAACTAGGTTCCGAATCTCACCCAGACTGGGAGCAGCGTTGGGAACAAATCGAGTTAGCTATTGAGACAAAAAAATCTGAAAAATGGGGAAAACAGGTAGAAGTAAAATCTCCAAAAACATTCCACGCGCCAGCGAAATATCTAGAAAAAGGTGTCACAGATAACGGTAGGTATGAGTGGTATTTACTCTCTGAAATTAACTCATACACACTAAGAATACATAAGATCGACAAGCTAACGAAATCTCGCTCCGATCCTTTTACCGTAAAAAACTTAACAGAAATTACCTATAAATCGGCAGTAAAAAAGCTCGAAGATCACGGTATCAATTCATTACAGGCTATCCAGCCTATATCCTCTTACACATCAAAAGCAAAAGAATTTAAAGACAAGTTTTTTTCCAGTCAATTAACCAAAAATGACCTTAATCAACTACAAAAGCAAATGACCTTTGGGTTCTTATTTGCCTTATATTTGCTAGAAAAACCGACAACAGACAAGTCGAGGGTTAAAGCCATTTATGCAGTAATTGGCGATGTCAAAATTCCTTTTGAAGCTGGACCACTGCAAATATCCATAAAAAATTGGACTCAGGCTTTATGCGATACGACCATCAGCTCCAGCACGTATAAAAGAAAACGCTTGTCTGGACCAAAAACAAAATCAACATTGAAAAAATTACTCGCTATTTTTATGAACATAATTGGAACCTTAGAAGACTATCAATCAGTATTTCCGTGGGCAGCTAATTCAACTAGGACGATAGAAAAATATCGTAATCTCTTTGAAAAAGAGAGCCTAAAAAACGGTAAAACATCTCATGGTCAAGGCTTTCGCTGTTTACGCTTGTCCGAGATAACCGCTATTTTTAACGAGGCACCTACGATAAGTCACGCGGCTTTACTAGCCTTAGCATTATCCTCTGGTCTGCGACCGGAAGAATTGGCAAAAATCACTCCTGAGCATTGGGATAAAGAATCAGGAAAAATCTATTTTAGTAACGGGAAATTGTTGAGCGGTAAACTCGCGGGACACGACCCTAAATATTTAGCAAACCCAAGAACCTCAACGGTTGTACGTTTAATTCTTTTAAATAAAGAATTTTTAGACCTATCTAATAAAGAAAAATTACTAGATTGGTTTTCTAAACCCGCAGTGACTTCCATCAGCGTAATGAAGGCATCGCCTACATTACAGCGGATTGCATCTTATACACATACTCCAGTCGCTACGCTTCGTGATTTCCGTACCACTTGTGCGACCATGCTTTCATTTTGTGGTGTTGAATTAAACGCTATTCAAGAACGGCTAGGGCATAAGACTTCGCTCACGACAGCAGAGTTTTATGTAAAGGCTATGCCGCCCGATGCAGGATCTTTTGCTGATATCAGAGATCCATTGATGCGCGGTATTGAGTATTTGCGTCAGCCTGAAATTGTTTTTCCAGATGGCGATATTTATAAAGATGACAATGTTTGGGATACCTTTATACTGGCGCAGTTTTGCCAGCGTGTTTACAACCTCAAAATTTGGGAATATCAATCTCATGAAGTTGTAGATGCCGAAGAACAGGTATTAAAATTTTGGGAATATGATTTATTTCCAAAATTACGAACGGCAATCGGCTTGACTGAAACCGCCCGCTTAAAACGCATGGAGCGGTTACCGATTCAAAAATTCGATCCCTCAAGAGGCATCAAGATATCGGCAAAGGAAGTGTCTCTGCCGTTCAAAAAACCCAAGGCAAAAGACACCGATGAAACCCTTGTCGCTCAAGAGACACCAACAGCAAAATGAGCGTTCAAAAAATATGTCTTTATTGAACGCTAAAACGATGTGTGCTCGACTAAATCACCAACTAACGCCTTAAGTGGGCGATTGGTGCCGTTCGCACTGACTGGCGTGAGTGTCACGGACACCCAGCTATCATGAATCGTGAACGCCTGTAGGTAATTTGCTTTTTGTAGTTCGCACAGCCGTTCGGACAGCCATATTTTAAAGCGGTCGCTGCGCTTGGATTGATAGTTTAAGGCAGACACAAGTTGTTGAATTGACCGTTTAATTTCGCCTTTATCAGTAAATCGCCTAAGATGCCGATAAACGATATAGGTGTCATGTTTTAGACCGCTTTTAAGCATTTCACTGTAGAAAAGACGTATTTTTCCTGCGTTCATCGAATCGACGATCAAATGATGAAAGCGCACTTTATGCCATGTTAAACGGTCTGAACTGTTCCGAGGGTTTCGGTTTTCATCGTCAAAAAGCGTACTTTCAGAGATAAATGAGCCTGCCCAACTCTGGTCGGCACCGTCAAAACTGCACTGCCAAAACGAATGGCACTTCTGATAGCGATAAATAGCCTCTTTTATGGCTTTTCTGGCTCCAGAGCTATTTGCTGGCTTACCGGCATTCCGCAGTACATCGGAAAATCTAAAGCGTAATACCCCGTCTTCATTGAAGTTATTTGCAAACATAGCTAGCAAAATATCTAAGTACAATGCGTGTTGAGCCGTGGGGAATGGATCATCGCCTGTCCTAGAAAATGTGAACAAGGCATCGCCCTGAGCACCGCGCCAGCGATAGCTAATCTGCGTGGCACTCTTGGTGTACTTGGAGTTCAGTACGCAGGTGGGGACGCCTACGATATTCATTTCAACGGCACACCTAGCGGGAAGGTCAGGTTGGTACTTACCTTGGCGTAGTCCTTTTCGCCACCCTTCGTTTGCCATATCAACCCCTTAGCTGTGCATAAGTCCGTTTTCATTAGTCGCCTGAAGCCAATACTATAGTCGCCTGAAGCCAAAAATCGACCGTTCATTAGTCGCCTGAAGCCAATTCATTAGTCGCCTGAAGCCATAAAAACCCCGCTAAAGCCATGAGCCTCAAGGGTTTTGGACCCTCTTAGGAGATATATAGGAGTATGTTTTATGCAACTAGTAGTGGGGGTATGGGGTATCCACAGGGGGATAAGTCACCCCCCACCAGCGTAAAGTCACCCCCCATGAGACACAGAGCTTACCCTCTCAGGAGGCTCTAAAACCTCTCAGAATCGATTTGAACGGGGGTACCCCACCCGAAGGGTAGGGATGAGAGACTAAAGCCAGCCAAGCGGTTAATTCGGCTTCAGGCAACCAGAGGTTCACATGGCTTCAGACAGCCAAAAGATTGCATGGCTTCAGGCAGCTAAAGATTCAATGCCGGAAGGAGAGGCTATGACCTGGAAAACTAAGATTCAAAATAAATACAAAATTGTCTCAGTGTCGTATGATTTATACGATGTAAACCTAAAAACTGATGAGCCGGATGAAGACGATGAGACAGAATCGTTCTTGGACCGATGCCCACCCGCAGATTCGGATGGAGCAGATTAATGCCTGAAATGATTACGATTTCGGAAGCTGCGCGTCGCTTAGGCATCTCAAGGTCAAGGCTTTCGATCTACGTTAAAGAGGCTGCGCTCAAAAAAACCATTTCTGGCAATACCGCCTGTGTCGATTTGGCAGAGGTATCCGATTTAGTCGTGAGGTTAGGTGCCGAGGGAAAACTCCGCACACCAAAAACAGCTAAACGGTCGTCCGAACGCAGCAACAAACAACCGTCCGAACAGCCATCCGACCTTGTCGGAACAGTTGTGGCGACAATGAAAACGCTCATGGATCGGATGACCGAAGAAAACAGCGAGCTAAGGCAATCCCTCAAAGCCGAGCGTGAAGCGTCTTCCAGGCAATTAGATGCTATTCAAGATAAGCTGGATGCTTTAACCGCAGAGTTAAATACACTTAAAATGCTACCCGCACCGCAGCGAGCCGGTGCTACGCTTGATGTTGAGGGCTTAAGTAAGAACGACATACTAGCCGCTGCCGTCGATGCTTGCCGCGAAAAACTAGGTGAAAACATAGTATCTAATAAGCCGAGACGCTTATTTTGGTGGTGAAAAGCCTAGCTCCCTTAAGTGTTCAATGCCTAAAGGCAGTGTCGATTCAATGGGATCGAAATCGTTCGGCAATTTATCCATTCGGAGCATAATTCGGACAGCTTGCCAGAACTCACTGCCATCAGGGTAAGGGCAGTATTTTAGCATGTTTGGATTCATCTGTTTTAATTGACTAATATTGAGTATTTTATGTCTTGAGCAATAATTCAAAGGCAGGTTGTGTCCATTCATGAATTTGCGTTTTTTCGTTGCAGGCTTTCGCAGTAAAGCCACACCCTCGGTGATTTTGTAAAACCGTTTATCTCCTCGTTTAGAAGCCTCTTTCATTGAGTTTGGACATATACTTTCCCAGTCGGCGCGGTTAGTGATGCCGAGTAGTTTTAAATGCTGTTTTATCTCAAGGTCTGAAAACAGCGCAAAATCCGTATTTAAGCTCATAAGTCCCCCCGAACTTATGAATACTTGCACCACCTAGAACGCCCTATGAAAAGCCGCGAGCTAAAGAGGTTTTTTGATTACTTTTCGTTATTCTTAAGCATATCTAGCAGTTGCATTTTCTCCGCATCATTCTTAGCAAACCCCGCTTGATAACTCTCGGATCTCCGTGGTAAATTTTGCGTGATATAAAATAAATCATGCCACCCCAGCCAAACAATTTGTTTGGGTTTAAAACCTCACCGAATCCGCCAAAATAACTAACGCAATTTCCGTTAGTCTACGATAACTACCTGAAACTTAAAACCAAAGGAATTAGTAGGTTATCAAGACGCTTTTCGGTCAACCATCACCCGATATCACGCTTCGTCACCCACCGTGGCTTCCTTTTGGCTTCCTTTTGGCTTCCAGCTTTTGAGGCTAAGACACATCTGAGAAAAGTAATTGGGACTTTTCATCAATAGCCGCCTGAATACGGTTTTGAGCTATCCCGAAGTATTTTTCGTCTTTCTCAATCCCAATAAACTTGCGCTTGGTGTTCACACAGGCGATACCTGTAGAACCGCTGCCCATAGTATTATCAAGGATGATTTCGCCCTCGATCACCAAGCGGGATTTGATATGCTAATCCTTCACCTTGGGTTGGTCATGCGCCCACTTCGTCGCCGCTTCCCGAGAATCTGGAGGGGCATCTGGGTGAGATGCATAGAGGGTCATCAATAGGTTCCCCAAGCGTAGAGCTTGTATCATGTGCAGAGTTGATGACTGTTTGCCGTGAAAGTTCCAAGCCTTGGAAACTACCTTCTGCATCGCCTTGTACGAATCTTTCCGCTTGAACGCTTGATAGACGTGTATGTTGACTCCATACTCCCCCAACTTGTTGATGTAGAGCGCAAACGGTGAGTCTTTCGTCGCGTACTCGACGAAAGGAACATCCCGAGCCGTCTTGCCTAGAAACTTCTTCTGTTTTCCATCTGCGGCAATCCCGTATTTTGCCTGAATGTTTCTTAAGAATTTCACTGTTATTACCCTCCGTTAAAAGCATTTAATCTCAAAAGCAGATTTATCAGTTTCATCCACGAAATTCGTCCTATGCCCGCCCGATATACCGTAATATATTTATGTTCTAATTTTCAAAGAAAACCCATTTCGTATCCTTCATATGAGGATAATTAATCTTATTGGTTATACGGAAAATACTAAAAGATACTTAGTTACCGAGACGCTTTTCTCTCAACCATCACTCAGCATCACACCCTCGTCACGTCTCTTGGCTTCCTTTTGGCTTCCATTTGGCTTCCAGCTTTTCGGACTAAGACACGTCCGAGAAAAGTAATTGGGATTTTTCATCAATAGCCGCTTGAATACGGTTTGAGGCTATCTCGAAGTATTTTTCGTCTTTTTCGATGCCAATGAATTTACGGTTAATATTAACACAGGCTACACCCGTCGAACCGCTGCCCATCGTATTATCAAGTACGATTTCGCCTTCATTTGTATACGTCTTTACTAGGTATTCAAGTAGTGCGACAGGCTTTTGGGTGGGGTGTACGTTCTTATTATTTCCATTGCTAAATTCTTGAATTGTACAAGGGAATCTGTAACCTTGATTATCAATAGCAATTTTGCTTGTTTTTCTGCCATTAAAATACCCCTCAGTTCTATTTCGTATAGTATCTTTATACGGCTTTCCGCTTTCCATCTGAGGGTTATATGTGGGTTGTTTTTTATAAAAAATTGATACTAGTTCGTGTTTTTTTGCTGGCTGCTTTTTTACATGCAGAAAATTAGTGGCTATAGTTTTTTTCCAAATCCACTCGTATCTGAAATATTCAATCTGACTAATCCCTAAATAAAAACCAAAAGGATAGGTGTTAAATAAGGCGACAGCTCCATTCGGCTTTAGTACTCGCCAATACTGTTCCCAAAGTGGTTCAAACGGTATTACTACGTCCCACTTACAAGCGGTCGTTCCGTAGGGCAGATCACACAAAATCATATCAACACTGCCGTCCGGTATTTCTTTCATGCGCTCTAGGCAATCACCGAGCATGAGTCGGGGGTATATAGTATTTATAAAGTCCTCAGAGATCAGGTTTCTACCTGAATCTTTGAGGTGAGTTAGTGAGAACTGGCTTCCCCGGTGGCTTCCTTGATATTCAAGCAATTGAAATCATTGAAATTGAACCGAATCCGCCAAAATTCTTAAAGCCCTTTCCGTTAATCTAAGATAACTACCTGAAACTTAAACCCAAAGGAATTAGTAGGTTATCAAGACGCTTTTCCCTCAACCATCACCCGATATCACGCCACGTCACCCTTCGTGGCTTCCAAATGGCTTCCATTTGGCTTCCCCATCCCCTAAGATTTTATTGATGTAAGGAGAAAAGAAAAAATGAGCTTCTTAGTCAAAGTACAAAAAAAATATTCAGTGATGGCAGATTTGATTGGCTATGGGATACCTGGAAGTAAATTTAATACTAGAAAAGTAAAACTTCATGATTTTAAAAAACTACCAAAAGTTGTAAATGGCATCGGATGGATTAAGGATTATTTCCTAACTGGTGGTTGTTGGGGGATGGCTTTAGCTGTTTACGACTTACTTAAAAAACAAGGTTACTCCCCAAAGTTAAAAATAAACTACGGTACAGGTACGATTCACGCCTATGTCGAGGTGATGGGCAAAGGCATAGATGCTACAGGGGTATTTAATGCTGCTTCAGAAGAATGGGTGGAAGATAAAAGCTACTCAATAAAAGAATTTAAACAAATAGCGAGAGATTACGGTCCACCTTCCGTTCCTCAAGATAGGAAATCGGCAGCTTGGTTATTAGAGAACTTAGTAGAATAACAATGTAGCTGGCTTCCTGGTGGCTTCCTTGATATTCAAGTCATTGAAATCATTGAAATTGAACCGAATCCGCCAAAATACTTAAAGCTCTTTCCGTTAGTCTACGATAACTACCTGAAACTTAAAACCAAAGGAATTAGTAGGTTATCAAGACGCTTTTCCCTCAACCATCACTCAATATCACCCTTCGTCACCCCTCGTGGCTTCCTTTTGGCTTCCATTTGGCTTCCAGCTTTTCGGGCTAAGACACATCAGAGAAAAGTAACTGGGACTTTTCATCAATAGCGGATTGAATACGGCTTTGAGCTATTCCAAAGTATTTCTCGTCTTTCTCAATACCAATAAATTTTCGATTTGTATTGACACAGGCAATACCCGTTGACCCAGATCCCATTGTATTATCAAGGACGATTTCACCTTCGAGGGTGTAGGTGCGAATGAAGTATTCTAAAAGAGCGACGGGCTTTTGGGTTGGATGGACATTATTTCTAACTGAATTAAAATAACGAATTGCGATAGGATATTTCTGGTCACTATTTCCAACGCTTTCTGCTGTATAGAAGTCTTTTAAGGACACGTTTGTTTCCGATGAGTTTTGACGGGGCTTGTTGACTCTCCGATTCTCAACAGGTCTTGTGTCCATAAGCGGAAAAAAATTATGACCTTTTTTAGAAAAGACGCTAACTATTTCAAACGTCTTCATAGGCTGATGTTTACATGCTGCCCAATTTCCAGCTTTATCCTTTTGCCAGATCCAATCATATTTAAAATATCTCATTGCGCTGAGTCTTAAATGAGAAGAAAACGGTTCACTTCCGAATAAAACAATCGCTCCGTTTTTTTTAATCATACGCCAATACTGTTCCCATAAGGGTTCAAAAGGAATAATTCGGTCCCATTTGCAGGCAGTTGTCCCATAAGGCAAATCGCAAAGAATCATATCTACCGAGCCATCCGGTATTGTTTTCATTTTTTCTAAGCAGTCACCGAGCATAAGCCAAGGGTATGTAGTATCCATGAAGTACCTCAAAAATCAGGTTTTAACCTGAATCTTTGAGGCGAGTTAGTGACTTACGCTCCTGGAATTGCTTAAAGAAATAAAAGCCACGGCAGGCGATAGGGCAGAAGTGCTGCCTCGTCTCAAATTGATTGGTGAGTACTTTCAAGATCCGCAGAAGGTCGTGCTTTGGCTTCGGACGCCAAACGCACTTCTTGGTGACATCGCACCTTACGAAATGATACGCATCGGGCGCTATAAGAAACTGCTCAAATTCGTCCAGACCGCGTTGCGCGACAATGAACGCTAAGAAATGCACCGCCCTCGATGCTTGAATCTTGAGGCGAGTGGTGTAATCAATTTGCATAAAATTTGTTTTAGCTAGATCTTCTATAGACATTCCTTCTTCATCTACAAAGTAGCCTACTGGATCTTTTATAATACTATTTTGAATTTCTTCAATCTGCTGATCTTCCCATTCATCAATACTTTCTTCGGCAAGTTTATAAATTTTAGCCATTATATTGTCTAGTGTAAGTTTGTTTTGAAGTACTTATCTAACAATTTCGGAAACCGATGCACGCTTGATAGCACAAGATTTGGTAGGTGCGCGAGTAAAGGAATTAGTTTATGAATTAGAAAAGCGTGAAAATTGGGGCACATCATCATGAAATTCACGGGTAGCTTGCAAAAAGACAGTATTACCTAGCTCTAGATTTGCAAGGTCTACAACTTGTTTTAGTTTTTGATGTACCTTAGTAGGTGCCCAAATAAGTTTTTGAGCAGTAACTTTTTTTATAAATTTCATGATACTAAATCTTATAATGCTATGGTTTAACGCCAGACCGCTACCCAATGATTATTTACCATACCCACACCTACCACCGTACTAGGTCCGTAAAGTATAGCCGCATGAAGTGGAGAAAACGTCCAAGCTTGCACTGCTTGTTCTGCACTACCTTGACCACAAGCTAAAATTTCAGCTAAGGCGGAAGTATTACAGTCTCTTGCACGTTGAGTAAAATCGCTACCATCCGTACCTGTATGACTACATAAATTCTTTGGACCTATATCTTTTGAATGTCGCTGTGCCGCACAATTTAAACCCAGTTCAATAGTTACAGCAGCTAAACCTCGGTCAGCCCTAGCTTTGTTCATTGCAGACACTAAGCCAGAAACATCTCCATCTGTTGGGGGTACTGGATCTGGTTTTGGTTTTGGTGGTGGTATAGGTTTGGGTTTAGGTAAAGGAACAGGTTTACGAGGTTCGGTAGGTTGTTCCACTACTGGTGGTGGATTAGGTTCTGGATTTTTCTTTTTAAAGCCACATCCTGTAAAAAACAAAGATAACATTAAAATTTTGTAAAACATGATTGTTCCTCCTGTTATTAAACCTTAAAGGGTAGTCCCTTTTATTGTTCCTAACTATTTTATAACACCTGATTCAATTGCTTTTATAAATAGTCCTAAAGTATTTTTATATTACCTCCGAATAAGAATATAGGAGGAATTGAAAATGAATAATTTACCCACACACTGCCCTAACCCAAATTGCACCTGCAACACCAAGCCCTATAAAGATTTTTACATCAAAAAAGGGTATTTTAGAGCAAGACATGACCACCATTTAATCCCAAGATACCAATGTAAATCCTGTAAAAAATCATTCTCCGCATCCTCTTTCAAGGACACTTACAAACAACATAAACCCGATTTATTGAATCATGTCTAATTAAAGCGCATACACGATATGAGCAGAATGAATAGACAGAGTTGGGTTACAACCAAAAAGATAGACAGGTTACAGGGGCATTTAGATCTGTATATAGGCTTCAATAATAAATATATAAAGTATCTTAAACCGAAAAGGGAATATTCTAAAAAAGAATTAAAGCGGATATGTGCTGTCAGATATAAATATGTAGAAATAGATTATGCAAAGAGATTGAGAAAATATAAGATTCGTAGTTTTAGGGCATTCCATAGTTTCATAGCACATTACAAGCCAGTTACAGTGTAGAAAAGTAACCTTGATTTTTATTAAATATAATTGATCTCAGAGAAACAAATTTATTCTGAGGTCTGAATGCAGCTTTATCTTGGCGACTGCCTTATTGAAATGGCGAAAATCCCCGACAATAGCATCAACTGTATTGTCACCGATCCTCCTTACCGTGTAATTTCTGGTGGACAAACCAAAACAGCAAGCACTTTTTATAAAGGTGGAGATTGGAAAAACGACGGAAAAATATTTATCCACAACGATTTTAAATTTACTGTTGAGTTTTTAGACCTACTTTATCAAAAAATGGTTCCACAATCTCATATATATTGGTTTACTAACTTCCTGAATCTATCAGAGTTTTTAGTGTTATTTGAAAAATCAAAATTTAGAACACACAATCTTTTGGTATGGGATAAAGGGAATAAAGGATTTGTAAATCGCTGGTATAGAAAAAATGCAGAGTATATTATTTTGGGATATAAGGGCAAAGCTCGCAGGATTTATAACCCAAGTTCTGCAACAATTCACCGCTTTAATTTACCCAAATTTAAAGAACATCCAACAGAAAAACCCACAGAATTATTGGAATACTATATACAAAACAGCACCCTTACAGGAGAAACGGTTTTCGACCCTTTTATGGGATCTGGCTCAACAGGTGTAGCTTGTATCAATACAAGTCGTAATTTTATTGGGATTGAAAAAGATGAAAAATATTTTGAAATAGCTAAATCAAGAATCGAGAAAAATCAAATACCTGCGTCCTAAGAACAATAAAAGGGACTACCCTTTTAAACCTTAAGATTAATTAATCGGGGGTAATTAATGTCACAAGATATTTTAGCTAAAATTTTATC
>Ga0208942_1000027_pt1 | contig 76047 bp, 67 predicted proteins | sample GreLakmeSU08MSRF_FD_187704 | JGI IMG/M metagenome (GOLD analysis project Ga0208942, IMG submission 187704) | Freshwater lentic microbial communities from great Laurentian Lakes, MI, USA - Great Lakes metaG SU08MSRF (SPAdes) | ecosystem: Environmental > Aquatic > Freshwater > Lake | place: Great... | reverse complement strand
TATCACCAAATACAAACCTTCATAAATCAAAAAAACTTCATTATAACTTAAAAAAAAACTTCTACTAAAGATATAGCAGAAGTTTTTATAGTTAAAATATTTTATAATTGTGGGCTAAAAATTATAACCTTTAATTCCCTTTACCATCCAGTATAATCGGTGTTTTACCTGAACCGCCCATGATAATTACTTTTGCATTAGGTGATGTCATCAATCCCTTCATTGCCTGTATTTGCTCATACTGCAATTGCTTATCGCCCAATCCAGCACTAATGATTCTTTGATAATCAGCAATCCCCTGCGCTTCCACTCTTTTACGCTCTGCTTCTTGTTTTTCTTTCTGTAATACAAACTGCATCTTTTGCGCTTCTTGTTCTGCCTTAATTTTTTCTTCGATAGAAGCTTTTACGGTTGCAGGCAATGTGATATTACGAACTAATAATTGCTCAAGCACAAAACCGCGCTCTTTTAAATTGGCTTCAATGGTTTTAAATATTCTTGATTGAAATTCATCTCTTTTAGTTGAGTATAAATCCACTGCGGTATAATAAACTGCGTTATCTCTAATTTTAGTTCTTGTAACAGGTCGTACAATTACATTTTTAAAATCATACCCTATCTGCCTAACAATATTGGGCGCTTGTGCCGATTGCACACGGTATAAAACTGTTAAATCAATCACCACTTCCAATCCATCTGCTGTTAATACACGAATAGCGTCATCCCCAGCTACCTCACCTTCAGCATGTACGCCACTCATGGTATAGTTTTGTGTACGAACGTCAATCGTATTGATAGACACTAAAGGATTCACCATGGTTAAACCACTTGTTAAAATTTCATCCTGTACTTTACCAAAGAGTGATTGCACGCCAATTTCACCTGCATCAATTTGTTTTACACTCGATGATAATGCACCAATGACAATTATTACAATTCCTACCGAACGAACAGTTCCACTACGACTAGAGATGGGCAAATTCAAATTTTTCACAGCACCTGCAGCAAAAAATATTAGCAAGCCTAAAATAATTAAAAACATAATTGATAATTTTAATTTAGTTGGTTGATCCAACTTCCTTCAAGTCAAAATTGACTACCTAAATGTACACTTAATAATATATCTTATCACTAAAATGAGCCGAATCATGAAAAATAATGACAAATATCATACATCCAAAATGGCTTAATCAATCATCTTTTGAAATTGCGGATCCATCAAGTTGCTTGCTTCATAATAGCCTTGCTTATACCAACGCATTCTTGCCAATAAACTGGCCATTTCAGGCTGCAACCTCTTTTTTGAACTATTCAGTTTCCCAACACTACTCGGCGAATGTTGTTTAGCAAAATTGATGAATGCCTCCCAGGTTGTTTCAGTATTAAACTGCTTCAGTAAATCGGGAACATTTTTTAACTGGGTCATTTGAGGTAATTTGGAAAGATAAAAACCAAGTACAAACTCGTTAATTAAATTATTTTGCAATAACAGATGATTGGTTGTATCCATTACTATATCATTACTTACAACCCACTTGTCAGGATAAATACCACCACCACCATAAACTAAATTGCCCTTTGGGGTTTTGAATGAATTTCCTTTGAAATTAGAATCTGTTATACCAATCGCATCTTCATGCAATCTTTTAACATAAGCGTCCTCATAGGCTTCCTTCCCTAAAACATAAGGGCGTTGGATATTTCTGCCCAAGGGTGTGTAATATTTTGCTGTCGTTAAACGCAAAGCACCCCCATTTGATAAATTAAATTGCTGTTGTACCAATCCCTTGCCAAATGACCTTGTTCCTACAATAGTCGCCCTATCCCAATCCTGTAGTGCCCCAGCTAATACTTCACTAGCTGATGCAGAGGATTCATTCATTAATATAGTTATTTTCCCTTGCTCAAAAAGGCCTTCTCTTTTACTATAATAATCCACCCTAGGTGAATGGGCTCCTTCGGTATAAACGATTAATTTATTTCCAGGCAATAATTCATCAGCGATGCCAACAGCTTCAGAAAGTAAACCACCTCCATTATTACGCAAATCCAAAACCAATGACTTCATCCCTTTTTGAACCAAAGGATCCAAGGCTTGCATAAATGCTTCATAAGTACGATCTGTAAACTTATTTAATTTAATATACCCAACCGTATCACTGACCATATAAAATGCATCAATCGGCGAAATAGGAATATTCGCTCTTGTCAATTGCAATGGCACTTGCTTATTTTTTCGCGACACCAGTAATTTCAATGGGCTATCTTCTGGTCCTTTCACTTTTTGCCTTACCTCATCCGCTTGTAAATTGCCGCCGGATAATTTTATAGAATCATTTGCTTTCAATAATATATCCCCTAACTGAACGCCTCCCTTATAGGCTGGCCCGTCCTTTAAAACATAGGTTACGTAAAAACTATCTCTAAACTGCTGAAATTCGATACCAATTCCTTTTAAGTTTGCCGCCAATTGTTCATTCACATCTACCAAATCAGCAGGAGGAATATATACAGAATGCGGATCCAATTGGCTTAAGTAATAATTAGCCAATTTAATACTTGCACTATCATTTTTTAAAGAATCCACATATTTCGATTGCACAATTTGGATCATTTCCAAAATCGGATCCTGCTTTGTCGTAAATAATCCCCGCGTAGCTAAATCCCCCTTAACAAACACCCCAATAACAATACCAACTATAATTAGTAGGGCATAGGAAATGGGTTGAAACCAATTTGTATTATTCTGTTGCATGTGGATTTTTTAATGACTACAAAATTACATTATTTAATGTTCAAAATGGACTTAATACACTTGCGTATCCACTATTTTGTGTTAATTTCACTGCTAATTGGCAGTTATGAAAAATTATATAATAGCAGATAGTGGCGCAACAAAATGTCAATGGACGATTGTACAAAATAATAAAAAACAATCCATTTGCACGATTGGTATTAGCCCCTACTTTTTATCTACTAATGAAATAGCAGCAATTTTAGTGAAAGCTTTTTCAAAAAAGATTAATGTTGAAAAAGTGAATGCCATTTACTTTTATGGTACCGGATTGAGCAACCCAACTAATGTTAAAAGTTTAAAAAAAGCGTTGAAATTAGTTTTTAAAAATGCCAAACTTGATATTCAAACTGATTTAGTGGCCGCGGCACGTGCCACTTGTCTAAGTAATAAAGGTATCGCTTGTATTTTAGGCACTGGATCAAATACTGGCTATTATAATGGAAAAATAATTGCTAAAAATAGCCCAGGACTTGGCTATGTTTTAGGCGATGAAGGTAGTGGCGCCTACCTTGGTAAAAAAGTATTACAATATTTTTTGTACAAAACATTTGACGAAGAATTAATGCTTTGCTTTGAAAAAAAATACAAATTAAATCGTTCTGAAATTTTAAATAAAATTTACCAAGAACCTTTACCTAATAAATATTTGGCTTCCTTTGCTGTTTTTTTAAGTGAGCATCGCGGCCATTACATGATTGAAAATATTATCGAGGATGGATTAAATGATTTTTTCTATACCCATTTAAATAAATTAAATGAGTCCTGGTTGTACCCTATTCATTTCACAGGGAGTGTTGCCTACGCTTTTAGGGATGTCATTAAACAACTCGCACTCGTATATGAAATGGAATTAGGCAAAATCACCAAATCCCCCATGGAAGGGTTAATTGCCTACCATAAAAACACCCAATAGTTGAAGTAGCATGCACGAAATTGAGCCTTATTTTCAATGGCGCCATTTATATATAGCCGACGAAGATCCCAAATCTATTTTTTTTGGTCAAACCTACAGTGAGTTTGAATTTTCACAAACGGTATACAATTATTATATACATCCGCAATGGGATACATTTGGAAGTAAAAATTTATACCTAAAAATACTTTTTGTCGCGTACGAGTCCAACTTCGCGATTATAGAATTGATTGGAGAATGGAATGATGCCATTGAAAATGATATCATGTTATTAAAGCGAGAAGTATTGGATTCATTAATGTCCTTTGGCATCAACAAATTTATTTTATTGGGTGAATATGTGTACAATTTTCACAATGGAGACCGTGATTATTATGAGGAATGGTATGAAGAATTAGCGGACAACGAAGGCTGGGCCGTTATGGTCAACTTGCACCCTGTCGCACAATATGATTTTTTGCAAAAAAAATTAAATCGATATATTGAATTGATGGAAATTACCGCTTGGAGAACTTATAAACCTGACGACTTTTTTCAACTCATTGACGACAAAATCAGCAATCGACTCCGATAACGCATCTAAAATAGCAGCATGCTATTTTACAAAAATCGGGCATCCTTCCTAATAAAATTTTTAATAAAACAAGTCCTCATAAGCGCCCTGCAATTCTCGATAAGCATGATCATCCTTTGCCAACTTAGCCGCTGCCATCCCTTTTTCATACCAAATAATCGCCTCCTCTTTATCTGCTAACTTTTCCAAACATTTGGCCAAATGATAATAGGAACCAATATAATCGGGTGACTCGGTGAGTATGGCGATAAACAAATCCCTTGCTTTAATATCCTCCCCAATTTTAAGGTATTCAAGGGCCAAAGCATGTCTTAAGAAATTATCCTTAGGTTGCTGATTCAAAAATTCAATAATTTTTTCAATACGATTCATCCGAAGTCATTTTAGTGCTTAGTTGGTAAAAAAACTGTCTTATATTTGCATTAGTTGCATAAACAACCAAAATCAAATTATAGACAATGAACATTTTAGTTTGTATCAGTAAAACACCCGACACCACTGCTAAAATTGCGTTCACCGAAGGTAATACAAAGTTCGATGAAAACGGTGTGCAGTGGATCATTAACCCTTATGACGAGTGGTACTCATTAGTCAGGGCCATTGAAATAAAAGAAAAGGATCCAAGCACCAATATTCATTTGATTACTGTTGGCGGACCCGAGGTAGAACCTATTATACGAAAAGCATTAGCATTGGGTGGTGACGAAGCCATCCGTGTAAATATCAATAGTAATGACTCCTATGCGATAGCACAACAAATTGCAGCCATTGCAAAACAAGGATCTTATGATTTAATCATGACCGGAAAAGAAACGATTGATTATAATAGTGCTTGTATCGGATCCATGTTATCTGCAATTTTAGATCTTCCCTTTGTATCCTTAGCCAACCATTTAGAATTGAATGGAAACAGTGCTACCATTATACGTGAAATTGAAGGTGGTGAAGAAACCAATGAAGTAACGCTTCCCATGATTATAAGTTGTCAAAAAGGAATGGCCGAACAAAGAATTCCCAATATGCGTGGCATTATGGCGGCCAGAACAAAGCCTTTAAAAATTGTAGAACCCATTGCAACTAATACACACACCAGTATCAAGGAATTTAGTTTACCCCCAGCAAAAACTGGTGTTAAGTTAATTGCGCCCGACAACATGGACGAATTAGTTAAGTTATTAAAAGAAGAAGCAAAAGTTATTTAACAAACACCATTAATATATCGGTTATTTCCGCGAAATTAATAAAGTGAATAAAAAGTAAAATTATGGTACTAATATATATAGATCATTCTGAAAAAGAAATAAAAAAATCATCCCATGAAGCCATTTCCTATGGGGCCGCTATTGCAAAGCAATTAGGTTGTAGTGCAGAAGCATTATTATTAGGAACTGTAAATGATGATTTGACTGCACTCGGAAAATTAGGTGCTAGCAAAGTGCATCAATTGAATAATGAAACCTTAAATAATTTTGACGCCAAAGTGCATTCAAGTTTAATTGCAAATGCTGCTAACCATTTAAATGCGGAAGTAATTGTATTTGCACATAATATCAATGGAAAAGCAATTGCTCCTGCCGTTGCCGTAAAATTAGATGCTGGCATCGTTACCGGCGCATGTAGTTTACCTAATTTGCAAAATGGTTTTGAAGTTACAAAAACAGTATTTTCAGGAAAGGCTTTTGCTAGTATAAAAATAGAAACACCAAAAAAAGTAATCGCAATTAATCAAAATAGTTTTGGTATTCAAAATCATGAATTAACGGCGACCATCCTTGAGTTGAATTTACCTATACCATCTGCTTCTGTTAAAGTAACTAATGTTAATAAAATAATAGGGGAAATTCCATTAACCGAAGCCAATTTAGTAGTGAGTGGTGGACGCGGTTTAAAAGGACCAGAAAACTGGGGTATCTTATTAGATTTAGCAAAAGCATTAGGCGCCGCAACTGCTTGTAGCAGACCCGTATCGGATTCAGATTGGAGGCCACATCATGAACATGTGGGTCAAACAGGTATACAAATTGCACCCAACTTATATATTGCCATTGGAATTTCTGGCGCGATACAACATTTAGCAGGCGTTAACCGAAGCAAAACAATTGTAGTGATTAACAAGGACCCAGAAGCGCCCTTTTTTAAAGCCGGTGACTATGGTGTTGTTGGAGATGCATTTGAAGTTGTGCCGGCATTAACGGCAGCAATTTTAAAAATGAAGCACAACGAATAACATAATTATTTAACTTTAGGGGGTAATTTGAAATATGCATAAAATTGAACTAGAAATTGTCGCCCTGTCGCATAGCATTACCCAATCAAACTCATATGCAGTTGTTTTGGGCGAGGTGAATGGCCTACGCCGTTTACCGATTGTTATTGGGGGATTTGAAGCACAAGCAATTGCTGTTGCATTGGAGAATATGCACCCATCAAGACCATTGACACATGATTTGATGAAAAATTTTATGACCGCTTTTGGCATTCAACTACAAGAAGTTTACATATGTGATTTACAGGAAGGAATTTTCTATTCAAAACTAGTTTGCTTCACTGCGAATGATACCATTGAAATTGATAGTCGCACCAGTGACGCCATCGCATTAGCCGTTCGATTTGGTTGCCCTATTTATGTGTATTCAAATATTTTAGAACAAGCAGGATTAACCACTGAAAATACAGACAAACCCATTCATGCAACACCCGTCAACGAGCCTGCGAAAATAAATGACCTTAGTTTATTATCATTGGTTGAATTGAATAATTTATTAAAGGAAGTATTAGATCAGGAAGACTACATTCGCGCAATTGATATCAGAGATGAAATCAATAAAAGAACTGCGCAAAAGAAATCATAAACAATGATTCAATATCCCCATTGCAAAATTAATTTAGGCTTATCCATTGTCGCAAAAAGAGCAGATGGCTTTCATGAATTAGAAACTGTTTTTTATCCAGTTGCCTTAAAAGATATCCTAGAAATAACACCTGCGAAAACTAATGATGCAAATAGTTTTTCAAATTCAGGATTGGCAATTCCAGGAGATAGCAGCAATAACTTATGCCTAAAAGCATACCATTTATTAAAAGCCGATTTCCCTTCCATTCCTGAAATACAAATGCATTTGCATAAAATAATCCCGATGGGTGCTGGATTAGGCGGAGGCTCAAGTGATGGCACAGCTGCATTAAAAATTTTAAATTCCTTATTCCAAATTGGTTTAAGTCTGGAACAACTTTTGCAATATGCTGAAAAATTAGGAAGTGATTGTCCTTATTTTTTATATGATACACCCTGTCATGCAACAGGAAAGGGAGAACTACTCTCTCCTATCGAATGCAACTTATCCAATTACAGCATTGTACTTTTACATCCAGGCATTCATATTGCAACCCCTTGGGCTTTCCAACAAATAACGCCCTGTAAAAAAGATAAATTAATTGCTACCATCATTCAACAACCTATCTCCAGTTGGAGGCAGGAATTGATAAATGATTTCGAAGCACCGGTGATTAAATCACACCCCATCATTGGCGCATTAAAGAACGACCTGTACCATCAAGGGGCTGTTTACGCAAGTATGTCAGGATCTGGCAGTTCCCTTTTTGGCATTTTTGAGAAAAATATAAAGTACAAAAAATCCGACCTTACTAATAACATAAGGATTAATACTATATAACCTACAAACATTCATCCTGTAACAGTAAGCTGCATCCAATTAAGTAAAAATGCGAACGTTCGTTATTAATACTATTTGATTTCATTTATAGGTTTTATAAATGATTATTATTGGTGCGTAAATTTCTTGCACTTCTCTTATAAAAAATCCTCATTATTTCGTAATTTTCCACGAATCGCTACCCGGTTTAAATTATCCTTTAAATAATTGGTTGGAAATGACGAAAAATGAAAACTTAGGATTGTATGATCCTGCTTTTGAACACGACGCTTGTGGTATAGGATTTGTTGCCCATATCAAAGGAATCAAAGCGCATCAAAATGTAGCTGACGCACTAACTATTTTAGAAAATATGGAGCATCGTGGTGCTTGTGGATGTGAAATTAATACAGGTGATGGCGCAGGTATTATGATTCAAATTCCACATGAATTTTTCTTTGATGAATTATTAAACAAAGGAATTCACTTGCCCGACATTAATGAATATGGTGTTGGATTCATATTTTTCCCAGCTGAAAAAGGAATGAAGGAAGAGTGTCAGGAAATATTTGCGCGTGCAGCAGAAAAATTGGGTATCGAAGTTATTGGCTATCGAACTGTTCCAGTAAATAAAAGCACGATTGGCCCATCTGCATTATCTGTTGAACCAATCATGGAACAAGTTTTTTTAAAAAAACCTGATACCATTACTGACCCAGAAGATTTTGAACGCAAATTATTTGTTTTAAAAAATTATGCTTCACATACCATTAATAACTCTATTAAAAAGGAAGCGATTGGTTTTTACATGGCATCCCTTTCACAAAGAGTAATTATTTACAAAGGACAATTAACGAGTCATCAAGTAAGGGAATACTTTCCGGACTTAAGTAACAAACGAGTTGTATCGGCTTTTGGCTTAGTACATTCTCGTTTTGCAACGAACACTTTTCCTTCATGGAAACTTGCACAACCTTTCCGATACATTGCACATAATGGGGAGATCAATACTTTACAAGGAAACTTAAATTGGTTACGTTCAAGCGAAAGCAGTTTCTTCTCTCCTTATTTTAGTAAGGAGGAATTGGATATGATTTTGCCTATTGTTACTACAGGACAATCCGATTCGGCTTGTTTGGATAATGTCATTGAACTTTTAACTTTATCTGGTCGTTCATTACCACATGTAATGATGATGTTAATTCCAGAAGCATGGGACGGCAATGAATTAATGGATCCAGTTAAAAAAGCATTTTATGAATTTCATGCAGCATTTATGGAACCATGGGATGGACCTGCATCTATTTCATTCACCAATGGAAAAATAATTGGCGCAACGCTTGACCGAAATGGTTTAAGACCTTCCAGATATTGTGTAACCAATGATGATCGTGTGATCATGGCATCAGAAACAGGCGCCTTACCTATTGACCCTGCTATCATTATTGAAAAGGGGCGATTACAACCAGGCAAAATGTTTGTAGTGGATATGGAGGCTGGAAAAATTATTAGCGATACTGATTTAAAAGAAAATATTTGCGCACAACAACCTTATGCAGATTGGGTCAATAAATATAAAATTAGATTAGAAGAATTACCAGAACCGCGTATTCAATTTACGCATTTGGAGCATGATCAAATTTTTAAATACCAAAAAGCATTTGGCTATAGCAAGGAAGATTTAGAGAATATAATTATGCCAATGGCATTGGATGGCAAAGAACCGATTGGTTCTATGGGCACGGATACGCCCTTGGCCGTTTTGAGTGATCAACCACAACATATAACAAGTTATTTTAAACAATTATTTGCGCAAGTAACCAATCCTCCCATTGATCCAATTCGGGAAAGAATGGTGATGTCCTTGGCAAGCTTTGTAGGAAGTCAAGGAAATTTATTGACAGAGGATCCAATGGCAAGTCATTGCCTTGCATTAAAACACCCTATTTTAAACAACCACGAACTAGAAAAAATTAGAAGTATTGATACTGGTGTATTCCAGGCAAAAACTTTACAATGTTATTTTAGAGCGGATGGAAAAGAAGGTTCTTTAAAAAGAGGCCTTGATCGTTTGTGTCGTTATGCAGTGGATGCAGTGGAGGATGGCTTTGAAGTTATTGTATTGACGGATCGTGCTATTGATTCTGAACATGCCGCCATTCCAACATTGTTAGCTTGCTCAAGCGTACATCATCACTTAATCAGAAAAGGCTTAAGAGGTAAAGTGGGAATTATTGTTGAAGCAGGAGATATATGGGAAGTACACCATTACGCATGCTTAATTGGCTTTGGTGCCACTGCTATTAATCCCTACATGGCTTTATCAACGATTCGAGACATGAAATTGTTTGATAAAATCAAATCCGATTATGATTCAGAAAAATTAAAGAAGAATTATATTAAGGCAGTGAATGAAGGATTATACAAAGTGTTTTCAAAAATGGGAATCTCTACTTTGCAATCCTATCAAGGCGCACAGATCTTTGAAATCATTGGAATTAATAAAGACGTAGTTAATAAACATTTTTCAGGTGCCACTTCCCGTATCAACGGTATGGGCTTAGATGAAATTGCAAAAGAAATTTTAGCAAAACATGATTTGGCATTTGCAAAAAAATCATCCCCAGTGGATCGATTAGCAGAAGGTGGCGTATACCAATGGAAACGTCGTGGTGAATTTCATTTATTCAATCCACAAACCATTCATTTGTTGCAGCATTCCACTAAAATGAATGACTACGCAACATTTAAAAAATATTCCAAATCAGTGAATGATCAAACGGATAAAGCTTGCACATTAAGAAGCTTGTTTGACTTTAAACCTACAAGACCATCCATATCCATTGATGAGGTGGAACCCGCATCAGGAATTTATAAAAGATTCGCTACTGGCGCAATGTCCTTTGGTTCTATCTCATGGGAAGCACATACGACCCTCGCAATTGCAATGAATCGTTTGGGTGGCAAAAGCAATACGGGTGAAGGCGGTGAGGACGAAATAAGATATGAAAAATTACCCAATGGTGATTCCATGCGTAGTGCAATTAAACAAGTAGCAAGTGCGCGTTTTGGTGTAACGAGTTATTATTTATCCGAAGCGGATGAATTACAGATAAAAATGGCACAGGGTGCAAAACCTGGTGAAGGCGGACAATTATCAGGTGATAAAGTAGATGATTGGATTGGAAAAACTAGATATGCAACTCCGGGTGTAGGTTTAATTTCACCACCACCCCACCATGATATATATTCGATTGAAGATTTATCGCAATTGATTTTTGATTTAAAAAATGCAAACCGTGCAGCACGTATTAATGTAAAATTAGTAAGTAAAGCAGGTGTTGGAACCATCGCAGCTGGGGTGACCAAAGCAAAAGCAGATGTGGTTTTAATTGCAGGTTTTGATGGCGGTACAGGTGCCTCCCCATTGAGCTCCATTAAACATGCAGGACTTCCTTGGGAATTAGGTTTGGCTGAAACACATCAAACTTTAGTGAAAAATAAATTACGTAGTCGTGTGGTAGTGCAAGCCGATGGTCAAATGAAAACTGCAAGAGATATTGCTATTGCCACATTATTAGGCGCAGAAGAATGGGGTGTTGCTACTGCTGCATTAATTGTGGAAGGTTGTATCATGATGCGTAAATGCCATATGAATACATGTCCTGTTGGGGTTGCTACACAGGATCCTGAATTACGCAAACGCTTTAAAGGAGATCCTGATCACGTTGTTCGTTTCTTTGAATTTATAACAGAGGAACTTCGTGAAATTATGGCTGAGCTCGGATATAGAACAATTAACGAAATGGTGGGACAAGTGGATGCTTTAACCATGCGCGAAAATATAAATCATTGGAAATATAAAAATTTAGATTTAAGTGATGTTTTGTATAAAGCACCTGCCGAAGATGGGGTTAGCTTATACCAAACCGAAGTACAAGATCATTTAATGTCCGATGTTTTAGATTGGAAATTATTAGCAGTTGCACAACCAGCTATTGATAAACAAACTAAAGTAAGCGCCCACTTCCCAATAAAAAATACCGATCGTACCACTGGCACTATTGTTTCTAATGAAATAACCAAAGTGTATAAAGGCATTGGCTTACCTGAGGATACGATTCATTTCAAATTTCAAGGAACTGCAGGACAAAGCTTTGGTGCCTTCAATACCAAAGGGGTTACATTAGAATTAGAAGGTGACGCAAACGACTATTTTGGCAAAGGACTGAGTGGTGCGCAATTAATAGTATATCCAGATAAAAAAGCAACCTTTGTTCCTGAAGAAAATATCATCATTGGTAATGTTGCCTTATATGGCGCTACCAGTGGGATTGCCTTTATAAGAGGTAAAGCAGGTGAACGATTTGCTGTGCGAAATTCAGGCGCGCAAGTGGTGGTCGAAGGTGTAGGTGATCACGGTTGTGAATATATGACTGGAGGCACTGCAGTTATCCTTGGATCTACTGGTCGCAATTTTGCCGCAGGTATGAGTGGCGGTATTGCATATATATATAATGTTCAAAATAATTTTGAAGCGATGTGTAATATGGAGATGGTTGATTTAGATCCGGTTACTGGGGATGACATTCCAGTTTTACAAAATTTACTCCAACAACATTTCGACAAAACCGGAAGTTCCGTTGCAAAATTTATTTTAGCTGATTTTGAAAATCAATTAAAACAATTTATAAAAGTATTTCCGCGTGATTATAAAAAAGTATTGCAATTACAAAAACAAAAAGCAGTCACTTCAAAATAATCATTAACAAAAACATTCATTGACCTAATTATTGGAATAAAGCATATGGGCAAGCCAACAGGATTTAAAGAATTTACAAGGGAACTTCCTTCCAAACTGCCAGCGTCAGAAAGGAAAAAGAATTATAAAGAATTCGTGGAATTATTACCCGATCAAAAACTTAATGAACAATCAGCACGTTGTATGAATTGTGGTGTGCCCTTTTGTCATAATGGGTGCCCTTTAGGAAATATTATTCCTGAATTCAATGATGCAGTCTATCGAAAAGAATGGAAAGATGCTTATGAAATATTAATCTCCACCAATAATTTCCCTGAGTTCACAGGACGTATTTGCCCTGCACCTTGTGAGAGTGCATGTGTATTAGGTATTAATCAACCAGCAGTTACTATTGAAGAGATTGAAAAACATATTATTGAAATTGCATTTGAAAAAGGATTTGTAGCACCGCGCAAACCAACCCTAAGAACAGGAAAAAAAGTTGCAGTCATTGGATCAGGACCTGCAGGTTTAGCTACTGCTGCACAATTAAATTATGCTGGACATGAAGTCACCGTGTTTGAAAGAGATCCAAAGCCAGGCGGCTTACTAAGATTTGGCATTCCTGATTTTAAATTAGAAAAAACGGTTGTTGAAAGACGCATTGCCGTTTTAGAAGAAGAAGGCATTCAATTTATATGCAATGCCAATGTAGGTGTGAATGTAAGAGTTAATGATATCATGCGTGATTATCATGCAGTGGTATTGGCAGGCGGGTCAACCATCCCGAGAGATTTAACCATTCCTGGTCGTGATTTAAAGGGCGTGCATTATGCCATGGAATTTTTAAAACAACAAAACAAAAGGGTCAGCAACATTTCCCTTGAGGAGCAAGATATTAAAGCAACTAAAAAAAATGTGGTGGTGATTGGAGGAGGAGATACTGGAAGTGATTGTGTAGGTACTTCTAATAGACATGAAGCAAAATCAATTACACAGTTTGAATTACTACCAAAACCGCCAGAAGAAAGAGAAGAATATATGCCATGGCCTACCTACCCTATGTTATTAAAAACGACTAGTTCTCATGAAGAAGGCTCAGATAGAATTTGGGGTGTTGCTACAAAAGCATTTATTGGTGATGAAAATGGGAATTTAAAAGGGTTACAAATTGTAGACCTAGCATGGACAAGCAGTCCAGATGGCAAACCTTCAAAATTCACTGAAAAGGAAGGAAGCATTAGAGAAATTCCTTGTGAATTAGCTTTATTAGCCATGGGATTTTTGCATGCTGATCCTGTTGGTATTATCGACGAGCTTGATGTTGCTTTAGATGAAAGAGGAAATGTAAAGGCATCAGAACAAACTTATAAAACAAATATTGCCAAGGTTTTCACCGCGGGTGATATGCGTCGTGGACAATCATTAGTGGTTTGGGCAATTAGTGAGGGTCGCGAATGCGCCCGTCAAGTGGATATATTTTTAACAGGCTCCACATTATTAGCTTCAAAAGATGCCAGCTTATTCGTTCAATCAAGCTAATCCAATTCATATGAATTTTACTGAATAGGGCTAAATATTATGTTTAGTCCTATTTTTTTGCACTTTTTTTTGTTATTAGCCGAATTTATTCAACTTTTTTTCCACATTAATTTTATTATATAAATTAAAATATTTTATAATAAAATAATAACATATTGACTATTAGACAATTTTTTGATGTTTTACATATATATTATATTTAATTATATATATGTATATTAAAATATTTAATGCATTTTTTTACTACTTTTACTCCAGAAACAACATATATTAATTTTCTTAATACTAAATCAACAACAAATGAAAAATCCAGTAGTACAAAAATTTGCTCCCTTCGTTCTATTACTGATCGTTGCAGTATTAGCCTTGTTTGTCCCACAACTTCCAAGTTATGCAGGCGAATACAACTCGGCAGATATTGCATGGATTTTAGTAGCCACCGCCCTAGTGTTTATTATGACACCAGGTCTCGCTTTTTTTTACGGCGGTATGGTGCATCGTAAAAACATTATCTCCACTATGATTAAAAGCATGGTGTCTGCAGGTATTGTATCTGTCATTTGGATCACCTTTGGTTACAGCTTAAGTTTTGGAGAAAGCATGAATGGTATTATTGGAAATCCAATGACGCATTTATTTTTTAAAGGTGTTGTGGATGGCGCACCCACTTTACAAGGTGGTTCCGCTATGACCATTCCTTTATTATTGTTTGCATTATTTCAATTGATGTTTGCCATCATCACTCCAGGATTGGTGGTAGGCGCAGTTGCAGAAAGAATCAAGTTTACTGCTTACATATTATTTATTGTCTTATTTATTATACTCGTATATGCGCCATTAGCACATTGGTCTTGGCACCCACAAGGATTTTTATTTAAAATGGGCGCATTAGATTTTGCCGGTGGAACTGTAGTACACATTAGTGCTGGCTGTGCAGCATTAGCAGGTGCCATTGTATTAAAATCGCGTCGCTCAAAACTAGAACAACAAGAAATTCCCCCAGCGAATATCCCTTATGTATTAATTGGAACAGGCTTACTTTGGTTTGGTTGGTTTGGTTTTAATGCAGGTTCTGCATTAGGCGCCAACGCACTTTCAGTGAATGCATTTGCCACCACTAACACTGCAGCAGCTGCGGCAGGGTTGGCCTGGATGTTCTTTGATGTATTAAAAGGTAAAAAACCATCCGTACTAGGATTTTGTATTGGTGCTGTAGTTGGACTAGTTGCCATTACACCCGCTGCCGGATTTGTTGGAATTCCGCAAAGTATTTTTATCGGTATGGTCGCTGCTATTATTTCCAATATAGCAAGTCATGCATTTAAATTATCAAGAGTGGATGATACCCTAGACGTATTTCCTTGTCATGGTATTGGCGGAATGGTAGGTATGTTAATGACCGGTATTTTTGCTTCAAAAGGTGTAAATGCTGGAGGAAATGATGGTTTATTTTATGGTAATCCAGCCTTTTTCTTGGTACAATTGAAAGCAATGTTGATTGTAGTTGCGTATAGTTTTTCTGTCTCCTTTGTGATATTTAAATTCATCGCTATTATTATGCCTTTGCGTGTAACTGAAGAAGATGAAGAATTAGGATTGGACGCTTCACAACACGATGAAAAATATGGCAGAAACCCTTCAAAATCATAAACAAAAACAGGTACAGCGGTGATCAGCTTCTGAGAAAAGCCCATCTGCTGTACCCATCAAAATTAAAATCTATTACAATGTTAAAAAAAATTTCGTTACTAGCGCTCCTGTTTTCAATAATTAATACAAGTTTCGCGCAAAAGGATTCAACTGCGCCTAAATACAGCATCACTACTAGTGGGTCTATTGACGCTTATTTCAGAAACAGCTTTTCGGCTCCTTCAGGCGTTACCAATAACTTAACAAGTTTTACCAATTCAAATAAAAAATTAGCCCTAGGTATGGCTAGCTTAAAAGTAGATCAAAGTTTGGGAAAATTTGCAGCTACTGTTGACCTTGGTGTAGGTAAAAGAGCAGAAGAATTTTCATATAATGACAATGGTTTTTTGGCTTATTTAAAACAAGCCTATGTTTCCTATGGCCTTACAGACAAACTTAAAATAACTGCTGGTAAATGGGCTACCCATGTAGGATATGAAATACTAGATGCACCATTGAATAGAAACTATAGTATGTCCTATGGCTTTTCCTATGGACCATTTTTCCATACTGGGGTTAAAGCGGAATATGCATTATCAGGTAAATCAAGTTTCATGATTGGTATTGCCAATCCGACTGACTATGTTACAACGCCTTCGGCATCAAAAGTTTTAATTGCACAATTTAGCACCAAGTTATTTGAAGATAAAACTACTATTTACGCCAACTACCAAGGTGGAAATACAGGAGGCAGCACTCGCTTTTCTCAAATTGACCTTGTGATTAACAATACACTATCAAGTCAATTTGCAATTAATTATGATGGTACCATTTATAGTGCTAAAGATGGCAAAAGTTCCAACTGGAAAAGCAACGCTTTATATGTAAACTATGACCCAACAAGTGCAATTGGATTCACATTAAGATCTGAACTATTTGATGATAAAAGTGGATTATCTGCAGGCGCATTTGGCACATCCATTTTCGCAAATACTTTATCTATGAATTATAAAATAAAAAAATTAACCATCATCCCAGAGCTTAGATTGGATAATGCAAAAGATAATTTATACTTTAACAATGATAACAAGCCAACTGGCAGTAATACCAGTTTTATTATAGCTGCAGTATACAAATTTTAGTTTTTTTGGGTTTTAAGCAAGCAATCGTAGGGCCTGAATTTCTATTCGGGCCTTTTTTATTATATTAGTGGCACCAATGAAAAAAGCCACTCGTCTCCTTCAGCTCATTTACTGTTTTTACGCTATACTTATTTTTGCCCTATTGACCATATTTTCGGTCATCGCCATGGGATTAGTGCTCCCTTTTGGTAGGGAAAAATTGAGTGATCGGATTTATAAAATATGTAGGTATTGGTCCAAAATTTTGTACTTTTTCCTAGGGGTAAGGCACCAAGAAATATATGAAGCACCCCACCAATTTAACCAAGCACATATTTTTGTTGGGAATCATAATTCTTATATGGATATCCCCCCCATCGTTCAATTAAAACACCAACCCATTAAACCCTTAGCCAAATTTGAATCCTCAAAAATTCCCATCTTCGGCTGGATTTATCGTGAAGCAGTGATCATGGTTGACCGAAGTAACCCAGATAAAAGAGCTGAAAGTTTACGCAACTTAAAAAAAGCCTTATTAAACAAAACCTCCATCTTTATTTTCCCAGAAGGAACATTTAGCATGACCGACCAATATCCTTTAAAATCATTTTATGATGGCGCCTTTAAATTAGCCATTGAATTGAAAATCCCCATACAACCTGTTTTATTAGTAGATACCGTCGAAAGAATGCATTTTAATAGTATTTTGACCCTTACCCCTGGTATCAGCAGAGTGGTTTATTTAGAAACCATACAAGTGGAAGAATACGACTTGGACCAAGTAGAGGAACTAAAAGAAAAAGTGTATAATTTAATGGACCAAGGCTTAAGAAGATATAGAAACTATCCACCTGCATAGCGTATTTTTGTAATCGACCCTTATGTACGCAGAAATTATCATACCCTTAGCACTTCCAAAAAACTACACTTGGATGATACCCCCATCGATGGAATCGGATGTCATGATGGGTATGCGTGTAGAGGTCATGTTAGGTGCTAATAAAAGGTATGCTGGTATTATTAAAAAATTAAGTAGTGTAAAACCAGATGGCTTTGATCCAAAACCCATTATTGCTATTTTAGACGAGGAACCCATTGTTTACGAACACCAACTAAAACTATGGGAATGGATGGCTGAATATTATATGTGTTCCGAAGGCGAAGTAATGCAAGCCGCTATTCCAAGTCACTTAAAAATTTCCAGCGAAAGTATTTTTATTTTACAAGAAGATGCAAATATTGATATAAAAAACTTGAGCGATTCAGAATACATCATTAGTGAAGCCCTTGAAATAAAAAAAGAGTTAAGCTTAATTGAAATTCAAAAACTATTAAATAAAAAATCGGTCTACCCTGTTGTAAATAAGCTCATTCAAAAAGGAATTTGTATTGTACAAGAAACCATGCGAGACAAATTCACCATTAAATCAGAAATATACATTACACTTCATCCAGATTATCGTGATGAAGCAGCATTAGAAAAACTATTAAATACTTGGTCAAGAGCCCCAAAGCAATTAGATTTATTATTGGCATTTTTGCACTTCCAAAAAACAGAAGGAGAAGTTTCTCAAAAAGCAATTTTAGCAAAAGCAAACGCCTCACATGCGCAATTAAAGGCATTAATTGAAAAAGGAGTTTTAGTCACTGAAAAAAGAAAAGTGGACCGATTAGCCGTAGATCATACCAAAGGGGACGTTCATTTTCATGCGCTTACCCCATCACAAACGAATGCCTTACTAGCTATTCAAACACAGCTTGAAAACCAAAATGTAAGTTTATTACATGGGATCACAGGAAGTGGAAAAACACAGATTTATGTATCGCTTATCAATGAAGCAATTAAAAAAGGTAAGCAGGCATTATATATGCTTCCGGAAATTGCCCTAACTGCGCAAATGATTCGGAGGTTAAAACAATATTTTGGAGGTAGTGTCGCCATTTATCATTCAAAGTTTAACCCCAATGAACGCGTTGAAATATGGAATAAGGTAAAGTCGGGTGAAATTAAAATTGTGCTAGGTGCAAGATCAGCCTTGTTTTTACCTTATAAAAACTTATCCCTCATTATTATTGATGAGGAACACGACCCATCTTATAAGCAGCAGGAACCCGCTCCAAGATACCAAGCAAGGGATACCGCCATTTATTATGCAAATCAATTAAACGCAAAAGTGGTATTAGGGTCAGCGACACCCTCGGTGGAAACATTTTATAATGCAAAAAATAAAAAGTTTGGTTATACCTACTTAAATGAAAGATTCAGTCAGGCAAGTTTACCCAAAATTGAATTGGTTGATACCAAAAAGCAACCAGCCAATAGCGCTATTTTAACACCTGTACTTTTAGCAGCCATTAAAAAAACGATTGACAATAAAAAGCAAGTTATTTTATTTCAAAACCGAAGAGGATATGCGCCCTATTTTATTTGTGAAACCTGTGGCTGGATACCCCATTGCAAACACTGTGATGTAACCCTTACTTATCATAAAGCAAAAAATATGCTTTCCTGCCACTATTGTGGAACAGCATATCCCATTGTAAATACTTGTGAAGCCTGCGGGAAAAATAGTTTTAAACAAAAAAGTTTTGGAACAGAACAAATTGAAGAAAAATTAACCCTATCCTTACCTGGCGTTCATGTTGCAAGAATGGATTATGATAATGTAAAAGGGAAAAACGAGCATGATTATTTGATACAACAATTTGAACAAAAACAAATTGACATTTTAGTGGGCACACAAATGGTGGTTAAAGGACTTGATTTTGAAAATGTAGATTTGGTGGGCATCGTAGATGCGGATAGCTTACTTAATTTTAATCATTACCGTGTTAATGAACGCGCCTTTCAAATGATGGAACAAGTGAGTGGCAGGGCTGGACGAAAAAACGACCAGGGAAAAGTAATTATTCAAGTAAGCCAAACACAACATCCCATTGTACAATATGTAAAGGACCACGACTACTTTGCTTTTTATGCATTCGAAATTCAAAATAGAAAACACTTTGCTTATCCTCCCTTTAGTCGATTAATGAGCATCCTCTTTAAACATCCGGAAAACAATATCGCGGAGGAAGCTGCATTGCATTTTTTCCAATCCTTAGGACCAACTATACAAAAAACAGTATTAGGCCCTGCACAACCCAATATCAATAGAGTACGCAATAAATACATTTGGGAATTGTCCATCAAAATTTCAAAGCAGCCCCAACAGCTTAAACTAGCCAAGCAACAATTACTTCATTTTATAAGATTGATACAAGTTCACCCACGTTATAAATCGGTGCAAATTGTTATCGACATAGATCCTAACTAATTTTATATAATATAACACGAAACAACTTCATATAAAAAAGATGCCCTCGAAATTCGAGGGCATCTTTTTTATATCGGAACGTTTTCCTAAATCAATTAGTTATAAACCGCAGTTAATTCAGACCTTCTATTTTGAGCTCTGCCTTCTTTAGTTTTATTATCAGCCGCAGGACTTGCATAGCCAAAACCACTTGTAGTGATACGCTTTGCATCTACTCCTTTCTTAGTTAAATATTTAGCCACTATTGCTGCTCTGTTGCTAGATAATTTAGCATTTAATTTTTCAGCACCTGTGTTATCAGTATGACCACCAATCGCAAGACTCACATTTGAATATTTTGCAAGTATTGCAACAACTGCATCTAAATTAGCTAATTGCTTAACAGATAAATAGGATTTGCCAGTAGCAAATTTTAAATTTGAAGCAGCTTGTGTTAAAACTGGTTGCACATCAGGACAGCCATGATTAGCGCTAATTCCAGCCTCAGTAGGACAAGCATCCACTTCATCATTAACACCATCTTTATCTGTATCTGGAATTGGACACCCGTTATAACGACTTAAACCTGCAACAGTTGGACATTTATCTTGCTCATCATTAATACCATCCTTGTCAGTATCTGGAATTGGGCATCCTGCATATTTAGCCAAACCTGCAACGGTTGGACATTTGTCTTGCTCATCATTAACGCCATCCTTATCTGTATCTGGAATTGGACATCCTGCATATTTAGCCAAACCTGCAACAGTTGGACATTTGTCATTCGCATCAATTACACCATCATTGTCAGTATCCACTGGCGCTGGAGGAGGAGGAGGAGGTAAAACCACTGGCTTTTTCTCCTTTAATTTCAATGGCAATGAATAGCTAATACTATGGTTGAAATGTGTTTTTGTCAATGCTGACATTTCAGCTCTGAAAGTACTTAAGATATTTACAAATGAACCATTATTCGCTTTAATTTGAATACCAGCTCCTACCGGCGCATAAGCCATATAGTTTGATCTGAATTTACCAACTCCAATACTTGCTGATAAATAAGGTACCACTTTATGATCGTCAGACAACATTTTAAAATTAAGTCCTGCATCAGCAGCAGCATAAAATCCTTTTGTAGTAGCACCGCTAGCTGTACCTATAGCATTCTTGATCAATGAAGAAGCATAAAAAGGATAAGCTAAGGAAGCCAAATCCAAATTCACCATGAAATCTATTTTAGGGTTGATTCCTTTAAAATATTGAACACCAATACTTTTTGTTGAATTACTTAATTTTTCCCAAGACTTATTACTTAAAACTGTGCCTAGCGTATTCACTTGAATGGCTCTGGCAGTTGTAAAATCAAAGGCAGAAACTTTTAAGGCAATAGATGGTTTTTTCACATTCGCACCAGTTTGCGCAGCAACATTACCCGCAAAAGCTAAGATGACTAGAGAAAATAGTATTTTTTTCATAGTATTAAATAGTTAATATTTACACAAATTTAGTTCTAAAAGATGAAATATTGAAATATTTTATAGGTTAACAAATTACTATGATTTTGGCGTAGTTTTCGAATAGCCAATGGCCTCAATGGCCACTTTTACGATCCCTTTTGCATTGATAATCAATTTCTTAGACGCAGCTTGACTTAAATCTATGATTCTCCCTTTTTGTAGCATTCTTGGGTGCATACGATCATTTACCCTTACCATTACATTGGCACCTGTGCGTAAATTTGTAACGCGTACAATGGTGTTTAACTTGAATAAATTACACGCTGCAGTTAGCTTTGTATTACTAAATACTTCGCCATTAGAGGTCAAAGTTCCATTAAAATTTTTACTATAAAAACTTGCAATGCCTGTTATCCGATTTAATTCAATATGAATCCGAGCAGTATCGATCCATTTTTTATAGCGTTTTATATTTGCGCTATCCAGGTAATTGGCGTTGGTTAAGGTATTGGGATAAATTTGTTGCGCAGATACAACAGCAGGAGATTGCAACATCAAAAAGATGCAGCCAACGGCGATTCTTATAAAATTAAATAACTGCATTGCTTGTTACAATGTGATCACTTCCACTACTGAGTCAATATTAAGTGACCCATAAATATGCGGGAATAATTCGTTCATATCCTGGGCTAGTTCAAATAAAACAGGTCTTTGTACTTTGGCTTTTTCTATTTTAAGTTTTACCAATCCTGATTGACCTTTGTAAAATCGGTCTAGTACACCAGGAATTTGTCTCTCAATGGAACAATGAATAAACCCATCTTTTTCATATTGTAATGGTAAATATTCATTTTTTAACAAAGCTTGATCCCACTCCTTTTGTGTGGTCACATGATATATAAATTCGCTTTCCATAATTTTAATTTTTAATGATTCTTGGAATTTTTTGATCTATCATCATTAAATCTGCAAGTACAATTGCAGTAACGGCTTCCAAGACAACCGGTACCCGAAGTGCTATGCATAAATCGTGTCTTCCTTTTACAGAAAAATTTTCTTGTTCATTGGTTTCCCAATTCAGTGTAATTTGTTCTTTGGGTGTTGAAGAAGTTGGTTTTACTGCAATCCTAAAAACCAAATCATTTCCATTCGTATATCCCCCTACTACCCCACCTGCATTATTTGTTTTTGTTTTTCCAGTAGCATCTATGATCGCATCATTGTGTTCAATCCCAAACATGTTTGCAGCTGCAAAGCCGGTACCAAATTCAATTCCTCTGATGGCAGGTATCGCAAATACCGCATGGCTTATTAAAGATTCTACTGAATTAAAAAAATGTTCCCCTAATCCAATGGGTAATCCTGTCACAATACATTCCACAATGCCACCAACACTATCTTTGTTGTCAATTGCATTTTGTAACCCTTTATCTAAATCAGTTTCGCCACCGATACTTTTTAGGGTGGCTTTTACTTCAACCCCTTTTAATAATTTTTTAGCGACCACACCCGCACCCACTAAAGCTGCAGTAAGTCGACCACTAAAATGTCCGCCACCTCTATAGTCTTCAAAACCTCCAAATTTTTGATGTGCTGTAAAATCAGCATGACCTGGTCTTGGAACTGCTCTTTGTTTTTCGTAATCACCACTTCTCGTATTGTTATTTTCAAATAACATCATGAGTGGCACACCCGTAGTGATGTCATTAAAAAGTCCAGTTTTAAAAATAGGTATGTCATCCTCCTGCCTTGGTGTAGTTCCTTTTTGTTTGCCCCCTTTACGACGCTCCATATCTTCTGTAAAATCAGCCGCTATTAATGGCAATCCTGCAGGACATCCATCAATAGTTATGCCTACACATGCCCCATGTGATTCTCCAAATATCTGTACACTAAATAAGGTTCCAAATTTGTTCATGTTACAAAGTTCAATATTACAAGATAAGAAATTTATTCAATATCCACTTTTGCACCCAATTGTTGCAAATCAGTAAAGAAATCAGTATAGGATTTATTGATAGCCTCCGCTTCGGTAATTTCAACAGGTCCATTCGCGCATAAAGCGGCTACAGCACATGCCATGGCAATGCGATGGTCATGCTGGGAAAATACAACAGCTGATTTAATTTCACTTCCACCATGTATTTGCATGACATCCCCCGATAAAATAATATTTACACCCATTTTAGCAAACTCAGCTTGCAAGGTGAGCCCGCGATCACTTTCTTTATGCGCTAACCGACTTACCCCTTTTATTTCACTAACCCCATTACAATAACAAGCTAGTGCAACCAAGGGCGGAAATAAATCAGGACAATCTGTTGCATCAAAATGAAATACATTCAATTTTTCTTGCGCCTCATTTTCCATATTTTTATTAGGCCCTAAAATGATGCCATCCACTTCGATCCTGATACTTGCGTTGGCACTTATTAAAGCACTAATGATTTTCTTATCCGCCTGTGTTGAATTTAATTGTAAGCCTTTCACTTTAATCGGACCCGCTATCGCACCAGCGACTAATAAAAATGCAGCGCCACTCCAATCACCTTCAACGGTGTATTCGATCAATGGCTTTAACGGCGTATGATGATAAAATTTAAAACTTTCGTAGTGGGTATGTTTTACATTCCAACCAAATGCATTTAATACGGCTAGGGTTAAATCGATATATGGTTTGCTTTTTAAATCCAATACCTTTATTTCTGTGTCATATACTTCAGTGGCCGCATACGCCATTAATAAACCGGTTAAAAACTGCGAACTCAAGGAACCATCCACTGTGATGTTTGCTGGTTGTAAAGGCCCTTTTATTTCAATAGGCAAAAAACCTTTTTGCGATTTTATGGCAACACCCAAAGAAGGAAATATTTCATCAAAAAAATGCATCGGCCTTTTCACTAAGCTTCCCTTTCCTTCAATGCTGATGGTTTGGTTACTTAAGGCGGCAATTGGGGTAAACATACGAATGCCTAAGCCACTTTCACCACAATTCATTTCGGGCCCCACTGGATTCACTCCATTTGAAGTCACAGTGACAGTTGGATGATCTATTTCATTGTTTCCTGCTTTGTTTATTTCAACAACAGCACCTAGTTTTTGAATGACATCTATTGCAGCCAAATCATCATTTGAATGGCCAGGATTATGTAAGATTGTTTGGCCCTTATGCAACAACGCAGCAGCACATGCTCTTTGCATACTACTTTTACTTGCTGGTGCAATTTGCTCCCCTGTTAATTTTGATGGATATACTATTACACGCATCTTAAGAATACAACTTTATTAATTTTTCTAATGATTTCATAGGCACCGTTTCATACACGGCATTTCCTAGTTTATTTAATAACACATACTGCATCCCTTTGTTTGCCTTTTTCTTATCCTTTTGCATTACGTCCATCGCATGTGTAATATCAAAACGCATGTTAATTGGTAAGCCATATTTTTTTAGGGTTTCAATTAATATACCCGTATCTGTAAAGCCAAGTAAAACTTGAGATATTTTAGCAGCATACACCATTCCAATACTAATTGCATGCCCATGTAATAATGCATGTTCATTTTCAATGGCGTGTCCAATAGTGTGCCCAAAATTGAGCAATTTACGGTCGCCTTTTTCAAACTCATCCTTTTGCACCACGGTCATTTTAATTTTTATATTTTTTTCAACCAAGGCGATTAAATCTTTTTTATTTTTTTGATAAAACAATAAGTCATGTATCGCCAGTTGCTTCATCATTTTAGCATCCTTGATGGCTGCATGTTTAATAATTTCAGCAAAACCATTTTCCCATTGATGATGGGGTAATGTTTTCAAAAAATCAAAATCGTATAATAAAAAGGACGGTTGCTTGATGAGTCCAACCATATTTTTATATAAGCCAACATCAATACCATTTTTGCCACCAATACTAGCATCCACCATGGCCAAAATTGTAGTAGGTACAAAACCAAAAGATACCCCACGCATATATATACTTGCAGCATAGCCTACCATATCGGTAACCACACCACCGCCCACGCCTATTAGCACCGCTTCTCGCGTTGCACCTAGATTAAGTAAGGCTTCAATTATAAAATTGACAGTGGCTTGTTGTTTGTGTTCCTCTCCTGCTGGAATGACAATCGTTTTTTTACCCTTGAATTTATTTTGGTGCAACGCATACACATTTTCATCCGTGATGTAAAATGCATTTGCCTTGTTGACCAATTTTTCAATAGCTTGAAACCTGCCATCTAATATAAATGACACTGTACTTGTAGCTAATTTAACTTTCCAGTTTTTCATGTATTTGATTAAGGATTACTAATTTATTAAACCCATTGTACCATCAATAATTAAAAGTACAAGGCTTTAACGAGCTCGAAAGTTATTTATTCATTACTTTATTTTGGTGCTGAATACTTTCCATATGAACGGCATCCATATACTTAGTAATAAAATCCTCACTTAAGCCAATTTTATTTCCTTTACCTACCGCACGCTCTAAAATTTCATTCCAACGATTGGTTTGCAAAATAGTAATATCATTGTTCTTTTTATATTCACCAATTTTTTCAGCCACCTTCATACGGGTAGCTAAAACTTGTAATAACTCATCATCCAATTGGTTAATTTGTTGCCTTAATTTTTCAAGCGCAGCATGATATTCAGCAGAAGCAACATCTTCCTTTCTCCAACGAATTGCTTCCAACATCTCTTTCAACACTTCTGGTGTAATTTGTTGTTTGGCATCGCTCCATGCATTGTCTGGATCAATATGTGATTCAATAATTAAACCATCAAAATCTAAGTCCATTGCTTGTTGCGCTACTTCTTGTAAAATATCACGACGACCACAAATATGTGAAGGATCATTGATCATTGGAATACCTGGATAACGACGCTTCATTTCAATTGCCAAATGCCACATAGGTGCATTTCGGAATTCCGTATTGCCATAAGAGCTAAATCCACGATGTATTAAACCCAAATCCTCGATGCCTGCTTTTGCGATACGCTCCATCCCACCAATCCATAATTCTAAATCAGGATTGATTGGATTTTTAATTAAAACTGGCACTTTCACACCTTTTAATGCATCTGCAATTTCTTGCACACTAAAAGGATTCACGGTTGTCCGAGCACCTACCCACAAAACATCAACATCAAAATGCAATGCATCTTCCACTTGTTTCGCTGTAGCCACCTCAATAGCTACTGGAAGTCCAGTTTCTTTTTTGGCTTGTTGCATCCAAGGCAAACCCTTAGTGCCAATACCTTCAAAACTTCCCGGACGCGTTCTTGGTTTCCAAATACCTGCACGCATAATGTCCACTTTACCTGTGGCTGCCAATCGGATAGCAGTTTGCATCACTTGTTCCTCCGTTTCTGCGCTGCAAGGACCTGATATAATCAAGGGTGATTTTTTTAATAAAATGCTTACTTTTTGCTGTTGTTCTGTTAAGTCTGCCATGTGTCCCAGTTTTTAATATTTAAATATTTATTTTATTTGTAACCTTTATACTATTTTGTCAATATCGCTTTTTTTATTACCCTTCTCTTTTACTGAATCCTTTTGGACCACCGCTGTCTGCATCATTCATTCTAATACGACGACCTTTGTAATTTTTACCATCTACTGCATTGATCATTTGTTTTGCAGCACCTGATTCAATTTCAACCCAGCTATTCATATCGCGCATGTCAATTTTTCCTAAAGCTTCTTTTCTTAAATCACTCATGTCTAATATAAATTGCAAAAAGCTTGCTTTATAAAAACCATCCTTGGTACCTAAGTTTACAAATAATCTAGTATAACCACTTGCACCTCTTTCCGCACCACGACTTCCGCGATCCGAAGAACTGCGTTCCATTCCACGATCATTGCTTCTTGAACGACCACGATCAGCACCGCCAAATTCTTGACGGCCTCTATCACGATTGCGATCCTGTTGTTGCATAGGTTCACGACGCCCTTTATCTGCGGTACGAATATTTAAATCCTGTGCATTTTCATAATAACTTAAGAAACGATTAAATTCCAAAGCAGCGACACGCTTTAAAATTTCTTCCTTGGTCATGTCTGCAAATTTTTCTGCCAACATTGGAACGTAAGTTTCATAATCACCATGACTCACATCCGTTGACATTAACTTATCCATGACATGGAAAAATTGCTTGCGACACACATCCTTACCACTTGGGATATCCAATTTATGGAAGGTACATTTATTCATGTTTTCAATCTGACGCAAACGATAGGACTCTCGCGCATGCACGATAGATATACAAATACCCTCACTACCCGCACGACCTGTACGACCACTACGATGGGTATATACTTCCACATCATCGGGTAATTCAAAATTGATGACATGCGTAATTCCTTTGACATCAATTCCACGCGCAGCCACATCCGTTGCAATTAATAATTGCAAACTTTTATCTCTAAATTGGCCCATAACTCGATCGCGTTGTTGTTGTGTTAAATCACCATGGATGGCATCGATATCATAACCTTCGCGCGTTAATCTTTGTGCCACATCCTGTGCATCCGCTTTGGTTCGGGTAAAAATAATCCCATAAATACCAGGATTAAAATCAATGATTCTTTTTAAAGTCTCATAACGGTGTTGCGCTGATGTTAAATAATATTGGTGATCAATACTCTTATTCGTGGCATTCACTTTACCAATGGTCACTTCCACTGGCTCCTTCATGTAACGTTTGCTTACTTTTCTGATTTCAGCTGGCATGGTTGCACTAAACAACCAAATACTTTCTCTGTTGGGTGTGTTTTTTAAGATAAATTCAATGTCATCCTGGAAGCCCATGTTTAACATTTCATCTGCTTCATCCAATACCACATATTCTATCTTTTCTAAATTAATGGCTTTTCTTTCGATCAAATCAATTAACCGACCTGGCGTTGCGACGACCACTTGCACCCCTCTTTTTAAATCTTTAATTTGCATTCCTATGGAAGTGCCGCCATACACTGCTAAAACTTGCAAACCTGGAATGTGTTTTTTAAACAAATTCATTTCGTTTACAATTTGCATACATAATTCCCTTGTTGGACAAACCAATAATGCTTGCGGGTACTTATCTGCTGTTTTAATTAATTGTAATAAAGGCAATCCAAAAGCAGCTGTTTTACCAGTGCCTGTTTGCGCTAATCCAATAAAATCCTTGGTACCACTAATCAAAACCGGAATGGAACGCTCTTGTATTTCAGTGGCGTGTGTGTATCCTAATTCTGAAACCGCCTTCACTAATTGCTCATTAATACCAATCTCCGAAAAGGTTTTTTGGGATTTAACAGCCTCAATTAATTCATTTGTTATATTCAACTCTTCTTTCTTCTTCATTTTTAATATTTTTTGCTAAGTCGCTTTATGCGCTTCGCTTTTTGTAATTATTTTAAAATCTTTTTTATTTTATTTGCATTTTGAATCAACTCCAACAAATAGGCTGGGTTTTCTTTTTCCAGACTAGCTTTAAACTTTCGAAGTTGACTAATATGCTCATTTAGCACATCTAATACATTTTCCTTGTTTTGCATAAAGATGGGCACCCACATTTCCGCATTGGACTTGGCCAAACGAACAGTGCTTTCAAAACCACCACTGGCTAACTCGAAAATTGCATCCGATTCTTTTTCCTTCTCCAACACGGTATTGGCCAGTGCGAATGAAGTTATATGCGATATATGACTTATATAAGCCACATGAATATCATGTTTGATTGCATCCATGTATAATATATGCATACCTAACTGGACATACATTTGCTCAATGATTTCTAAAGCATCTGGATCCACTTGTGATTTATTACAAATGACCGTTGCCTTATCTACAAAAGCATCTGTTTGCGCAGCTGTTGGACCACTAAATTCAGTACCCCACATTGGATGTGTTGGAACAAATCTTCCTTTATTGGAATGTGCATTCGCGACATTTACAATACTTTCCTTAGTAGACCCTAAGTCAAAAACAACTTGCTTATTCACTAAATTCAAAATGGAGGGCAATAATAATTCAGCCACATTAACTGGTGTTGCAAGTGCAATGATATCAGAAGATGTAACTGCGTCCTCCAAGGACATAATCTCATCTACAATACCTAATTGCAAAGCTTGCTGTTGGTGTTCTATGTTTTGATCCACGCCAATAACATAACTTACAAAGCCTTTCTTTTTCAAAGACAATGCAATGGATCCTCCCATTAAACCAATACCCACCACTGCTAAACGCATGCTTTTATTTTTTTTATTGCTTCACTAAATTTTTCCAATGAACCACATAAACTTACTCTGATATAATCGCTACCTGCACTACCAAATATGCCACCAGGGGTGATAAAAACATTGGCTTCATACAATACCTTATCACTTAACGCATAACCATCTTTGTAAGTAGCGGGAATTTTTGCCCAAACAAACATTCCCACTTGTTGTTTTGAATAGGCACATTTTAAAACATCTAATAATTCGAATACTTTTTCACGTCGTGCTGTATATATTTTATTCACGGAGTCATACCAACTTTGATCCAAGCTTAATGCTTTTGCTGCTGCTAATTGCACAGGCAAAAACATACCACTATCCATGTTGGATTTAAACCTAAGTATTTCATTGATTCGGTCCTCGGCGGCAATTAACATGCCCACTCTCCAACCTGCCATATTCTGGCTTTTACTAAGAGAGTTTAATTCGATCACTACCTCTTTCGCACCATCAATGCTTAATAAGCTTTCCGGTTGATCATTTAAAATAAATGCGTAAGGATTGTCATGACAAATCAATATTTGATGCTTCTTTCCAAAGGCTACTAAATTTTCAAACAATTTCTTAGTAGGACTTTGACCTGTTGGCATATGCGGATAATTCACCCACATCAACTTGACTTTTGATAAATCTGATTTTTCTAAATTTTCAAAGTCAGGTGCCCAACTATTTTCGGCAGTTAATGCATAATACAGCGGAGTGCCACCCGCTAATTTAACTGCACTTGTGTATGTCGGATAACCAGGATTTGGAATTAATACCTGATCGCCTTCATTTAAATAGGTCATGCATATATGCATGATCCCTTCCTTGCTTCCTAGTAATGGAAGTATTTCAGTTGCTGGATTTAAATCAGCCACATTAAAATACTTTTTATACCAATTCGCAATAGCTTCCCTTAATATAGGAGAGCCCTTGTAAGATTGATAAGCATGAACGTTGTCCTTATTTGCTTCTTCTTGCAATATTTTTATAACATCTGGATGTGGTGGTAAATCAGGGCTGCCTATTCCTAAATTAATAATTCCCTTGCCAGCTTTATTGAGTTCATCAATCTCGCGCAGCTTGGATGAAAAATAATATTCACCAATTCCTTCTAATCTATTTGAAGTTGTTACATTCATCTTTATCCTTTTACTACTTTTCCTTTTTTATACACCCCAAATATTTTCAAACTATTGGTTAATGCTTTTACCTCTTCCAATACTTTCTCCATTTGCTTTTTATTATCAAACTCCACATCTGCATAAAAGCCATATTTAAATGTGCTTCCAGGAATCGGCATACTTTGCAATTTGCTCAAGTTCACTTTTCCTTGCGCTATTTTAGCCAACACTTTTGATAAAATACCTCTTGAATGATCTGTTTGAAAATAAATAGAAGCCTTATCTGCATTTTCAATTATTGTTTTTGTAACCTTAGGCTCCATGATTAAAAAACGAGTGATGTTATTTTTCAATGTATGCACATCGGATGATAATACATTTAAGTTATACAATTGCGCAGCAAATTTACTAGCAATAGCTGCCGTATGTTTGCTTTTATGTTGTTGCACCATTTTAGCACTTAAGGCCGTATCCTCAGTTTCGACTAATTTCCAATGATGCTTTTCTAAATAATCCAAACATTGCAAAATTGCCATTGGATGACTATGCACTTCCTTAATTTCTTCGAGCTTTACGCCAGGATTCGCCAATAAGTTTTGACTGATAGATAAATATACTTCCCCAATCACTTGAAGATTACTTTTTTGCAATAAATTATAATTTGGCAAAATACTTCCAGCAATTGAATTTTCGATCGCCATCACAGCCCCATCAGACATTTTTTTATCTGATCCAATTTTTACGACTTCTCTAAAAGTATCGCAAGTAATTACCTGTACATTTTTTCCAAAAAAATGCATGGCTGCCACTTGGTGGAAACTTCCTTCGTAACCTTGTATCGTAACCTTTTTATTCATTTATCTTAAACCCAGTTTTTAATTTTTATCGGCTCCGCTCATTACCGTCTATTTCGCCCTTCCTATTTTGCCCGCCTTTTATCCAATTCAAATTTTCATTTATACCCCTGCTGCATTTTTGGATACAAAAAATCCCGACTGTTGGGCCGGGATTGTATATTTATTTAATTTCTTTATGCTTTTACAAATATTACCCGGCTACTTTGGTTAAAGTAGAAATAAAAGAAAAAGTAAAACCAATTGTTAATATTTGCTTTCATCGTTTCACAAAGGTAATCAATATAGGCTAATTGACAAAATTGTTTGCCACAAATAAAGCCAAAACTAACAAATAGTCGTTTTGCAACTCACTCATTTACAAAGCGCTATTATCCTTTAAATGAAATAAAAATGGAGATGTATATAAATGAACTTTGTAAAGAATCGGGGATTTATTTGTGGTCAATCCTTTGATTTTGGAGATGAACTCATCCACCGCTGGGGAAGGCTAAAAAAATGAGTCCCCCCGTAGAAACGGCGGGACTCTTACGATTGCTTGCCATATGAAACTTTTCCGATAACTGTTAGTTGGCAAGTTTGGGTTATAAATAACCCACCAACAGTTCAATTATTTATTTTGCAGCAGCAGTTGTATCAACTGTTGCAGCAGCAGCAGTGTCAACAGTTACAGCAGCAGTTGTATCTACTGTTGCAGCAGCTGTATCAGTTGTAGCTTCAGTTGAAGCACCACCACAAGCAGTTAAAGCAGCGATAGCTAAGATTGCGAATACTTTTTTCATAAAATTTGTTTTAAATTAATTAATTAATACTCTTAATACAAAAAGGATAAAAAGGTAACCTTCCTCCCTAAAAAAATATAAAAGAACCCTTTTTGGGTTACTTTTGCCTGAAATACGTATAAATACCTTGAAAGCTGAACGCAATGAACAAGCCCTCTTAAAGGGATTAGCGCAGAATGACTCCAAAGCAGTGGAAACACTCTATAAAAGTCATTTTACGATGATTCAGCACTTCGTAGAAAATAACAATGGAAGTTTTGACGACGCAAGGGATATTTTTCAAGAAGCAATGATTGCTTTATATGAAAAAGTGCAGTTAGATTCATTTGTACTGACCTGCCAGATTAAAACCTACCTATTTTCGATATGTAAGCATTTATGGCTAAAGCGCTTACATCAAATGGGTAAATACAGTAGCCCATTAAGCGGACAGGAGGAAAGCATCTCTGTGGAAAACGACTTGGGGTTGATTGAAAAAAAAGATGCTGCTTTCGCAATCATGGATCGGGCATTAAATAGTTTGGGAGAGCCATGTAAAAGTTTGTTAGAAGGGTTTTATTTAAATAAAAAAGGGATGCAGGAACTAGCAAGTCAGTTTGGATATACCAATGCTGATAACGCCAAGAACCAAAAATATAAATGTTTGATGCGCCTTAAAAAACTTTTTTTTGCGCAATATAATATAGGAGATTAATTATGGAAGACATTCAATTATTAGAGACCATTGAAAAATACCTGTCAGGCGAATTGTCTGATCAGGAAAGAGTGCAATTTGATGTCATCAGACAAAAATCAGCGGACATTGATCAAATGGTGGTAGAACACAAGCTTTTTTTAGATCAAATGGAAGCCTATGCGAAACGAAAAAATGTTGCGCAAACATCCCACCAAGTTTTTTCTAGCTTATTAGCCAATGGGGAATGGGTGCCTATTGAAGCAGCAGCGCCCCCAACCAAACTGATACAGTTATGGTCAAAATATAAAAAAGGAATTGCTATTGCAGCTTCATTTGGTGGATTTGTTGCCATTTTTACTTCTATTATTGTAATGTACTTATCCCCTAGTTTAAATGGGTCTCAATTACTCCAGTTAAGTAAAGCAGTCGAAGTCATTAAAAAGAACCAACAAGCACAGGGTTATTTATTGAATGAAGTGAAAACAAAGGTTCCTGAAAATGCAAAATTAATTAGTGGGGGTTCCGGATTTTTAATTGACACCAAAGGATATATCATTACCAATGCACATGTATTAAAAGGCAACGGCGCGATTGTTATTAATAGTAAAGGACAGGAACTAAACGCGACTATTATTTATACTGATATAAATAATGACCTTGCCTTATTAAAAATAGAAGATAAGGATTACAAACAACCCAAGACCATTCCCTACGCCATTCGTCGAAAAATTTCTGACTTAGGTGAGGAAATTTTCACCCTAGGTTTCCCACGTAATGATAATGATATTGTTTACGGTAAGGGTTATTTAAGTGCGCAAACAGGTTATGAGGGTGATAGCAGTTCCTACCAAATACAAATAAGCGCGAATCCTGGTTACTCTGGCGCGCCAATCTTTAATTCGAATGGTGAATTAATTGGAGTCATTAGTACAAGACAAAAATTAGCAGAAGGGGTTGCCTTCGCTGTTAAATCAACGGAGATCATAGAAGTTGTCAATGCATTAAAGTTGGATGAAAAAACAAAAAATATAAATATTAAGTTGCAAAGATTTTCAAGCAGCCCTAGTAAGAACAGAAAATCACAACTTGATAATTTAAAAAACTTTATGTACAGCGTTAGGTCATTTAATTAGACCGCCCTTTCCTATTTCATCTTACTGCGCTACCATCTATTTAAATTTCTTTGAGCACTCGTATTACCAAAGACTACTGGGATATACTTGCTCCACTACTAATTGATCAATACTCGCTTTAACGCCAGGAGCATCCTCCTTATAGGTTACCCCAAACCATTTTGCTTCTGTAGCGATCACTTTTACTTTACCTAAATTTAGTTCTGCAAATCGGCCCGCTACCAAAGGAATGAAAAATTCTGACTTTAACTCCTGCCCTTGCTTTTCTAAAAACAAAGTAAACTCACGTTCGCATAAATCAATAAAACCAGGTGCGAAACACATAAAGTTCATACTCACTCTGGTATCTTCTGCTAATGGGGTTTCAACACCTTCTTCCTCATAAACAATTTGACCACTCGCAGTTCTAAATATTTTTGTACGCTCATTGATCTTTGTTAAATAGGCTTCCCCATCTAAACTACACACCCCCCTACTCACGGTCCCATTATCACTTAATGTATTGGATAATTGATACCCTAAAATACAATATGTTTTTTCAGAACAAGTGGTGGTTAAAAAATCAAAAGCTTGCTTAAATGCATCCACACCATAATAATCATCTGCATTGATGACTGCAAAGGGTTCATTCACCACGCCCTTGGTACATAACAATGCATGTGCAGTACCCCAAGGTTTTGTTCTATCTGTAGGTGTCGGATAATTATTGGTAAACTTATCTAAAGATTGATATACATATGCAGTTTCTATTTTGCCATTTAATTTTGGTTCAAAAATATTCTTAAACGGCTCCGCAAATTCTTCTCTAATTATAAAAACAACTTTCCCAAATCCTGCTCGAATTGCATCATATATTGAATATTCCATGATGGTTTCTCCATTGGGGCCAAACCCTTCAATTTGCTTCATGCTACCATACCTACTTGCCATTCCAGCAGCCAAAATCACTAATGTGGGTGCACTCATCGTTTGTATATTTTAATCGTATTTTTACTTAATGTTAAAAGCAGCGCAAAAATAACTGATTTTTATACTAATAGAGAAAATTTGAACGAAAACATTAAGATACAAGCAGTTCCTAGCTTTTGTTTAAAAAACATGCAATTGGATGTTTTAAGATTAGACGCCCTACACCCCATTGTGAGCGGTAATAAATGGTTTAAACTTAAATACTATTTGCAACAAGCTAAGGAGCAAAAATCGGATATCATTGCTAGTTTTGGAGGCCCTTATTCCAATCATTTGGTGGCACTGGCCTATGCCGCAAAAGAATATAATTTAAAAAGCATCGGCTATGTCAGATCCAATGAGGACGAACACATTACCCCCAGTTTACAGGAAGCGATGCACTATGGAATGAATTTAAAATTTCTAGGTAGAAACAATTTTCAAGTATTGAAGGCAAAATTGCTTCAAAATAATCAAGCGAACAATACCTACTTTGTTGATGAAGGTGGATATGGCACACTTGGAGCACAAGGAGCTGCCACTATTTTATCCAATGAAAAAATCAATAGCTATAGTCATATCATATGCGCAGTGGGCACTGGAACTATGATGGCTGGTTTAATTAACGCCGCAAAGCCAAACCAGCATGTCATTGGTATACCAGTGTTAAAAAATGAAGCAACCATTCGAGATGAAATAACGCAACTAATAACTATAAAAAAAATACCATTTACAGTACTTCATGATTTTCACTTAGGGGGTTACGCTAAAACGAATCAAGCACAATTTGATTTTATGAACCTGCTATGGCAAACAGAAAAAATACCTACCGATATTATTTATACGAGCAAATTATTTATGGCAGTAAAAAGTTTAATGGATACTAATTACTTTTCACCTGCTGCAAAAATTTTAATCATTCATAGTGGCGGCTTACAAGGCAATAGATCATTGCCTTCCGGGACCTTACTGTTTTAAGGCATGTTATATCAGCAGCCCCCCTGTAAAGTAATTGTGATTACAAAAATCTAATATAAAAGTTGCAACTAAGAAACGACTAAATCGCATTCGAACACTTTTTCAAAATAAAATTTAATTTTTTGCTTCACTTCATCATAATCCACCTTCCTGCCTAATTCTTTTTCTAATGAGGTGACTGCCTTACCTTGAATACCACAGGGTACAATGTATTCAAAATGCGATAAGTCCGTATTAACATTTAACGCAAAACCATGCATCGTAATCCAACGACTACATTTAATACCCATGGCACAAATTTTTCTTGCCATAAATGGATCTTCAGGGGATAACCATACCCCTGTTTCTCCAATACTGCGATCTCCTTTTAAGCCATATTCAGCAAGTACTTGTATGATCACTTCCTCTAAACTGCGCAAATACCAACCTAAATCGGTTTTAAACTTATCTAAATCCAATATCGGATATCCCACTACTTGTTGTAAACCATGATAGGTAATATCACCCCCACGATTGATATGATAAAACTCAATACCTAAATTTTGTAATTGCTCCTCAGATACCAACACATGCTCCCTTTTGCCACTTTTCCCTAATGTAAATACGGGCGGATGCTCAACCATTAGCAAGCGATGTTCCGTATTCGCTTGGTTAGCCGGCTGTTCGTTTGCCCTATTGATCGATTTTAATTGAGTATTTTTAAATAACAACTCCTCCTGATAATCCCAAGTAGGTTTATAGGATTTTACCCCTAAATCTTCAAAAAAAACTTTTTGACGCATAAGACAAAGTTACAAACTAAGCCGCAATATCCTACTTTTGCATCATGTCAGAAGAAATAGAAATAGTTGGTGAGGAACAAAATGAATCCATTTACGAAAAACTCGTATTTAATATTGATAAGGGTCAGGAGCCAACACGTATCGATAAGTGGCTGCAAAGTCACATTGAAGGAATCACGCGTAATAAAATTCAAAATGGAATTGAGGGTGGCTTTTTAACCGTGAATGGCAAAGTAGTCAAAAGCAATTACAAAACAAGGCCAGGTGATGAGGTCGTGTATATGAGTTATATTAATCCAGACTATACCGAGCTTAAGCCGGAAGCCATGGATTTGAATATTGTTTATGAAGATGAAGCAGTCATGGTCATCAATAAACCTTCCAACATGGTGGTTCATCCAGGTATTGGCAACTATACCGGCACTTTATTGAATGGTGTTGCACATCATTTACTTTCGACGAATCCAAGTTTAAATGAAGATGTATTACCTCGATTTGGACTAGTACACCGTATTGATAAAAATACAACAGGACTAATTGTACTTGCCAAAACACCTGAAGCAGCTTCACATTTAGCCAAACAATTTTTTAATCACACTGTTGATCGAAAATACATGGCCTTGGTTTGGGGCAATGTCGCTGACCAGGAAGGAACCATTGAAGCGCACATCGCTAGACACAAACAAAATAGAAAAATGTTTGACGCTTATCCTGAAGGTGAGATTGGCAAACACGCCATTACACATTATAAGTTATTAGAAAGCTATAATTATGTTTCATTAGTATCATGTATTTTAGAAACTGGAAGAACCCATCAGATTAGGGTGCACATGAAATATATTGGCCATACTTTATTTAATGATTGGGAATATGGTGGAGATAAAATTTTAAAAGGTACTATTTACACCAAGTACAAAAAGTTTGTAGATAATTGTTTTGAGATTTGCCCTAGATGCGCATTACACGCTGCAACACTTGGATTTATTCACCCTACCACCAACGAGAAAGTTGTTTTTGAAAGTGACTTACCCTCCGATATGCAAGGGGTGATTGAAAAGTGGAAAAATTATAAAGCTGCGGCACATCAATAGTATTTTATAAAGTTATTTCAGTACTAACCGTTTCATGTCGCGTGTATGTGTCGTCCTAAATAAAAAAATGTCCTCCCTTATTCAGGAAGGACATTTTTTTATTCATTAAAACCGATATCGTTTATTTTTTGTTTTGCGCATTTTGCATTGGTGACAATCCAATGGATTGACCGCGACCAAAACCTTTCATTTTAAACATCGTAAACTTGGAAGGAGCCAATACATTTGGCCATTTATTATTTGACTCATCAATATCTGCAGTTTCACGCATTGGATCTAATTGAATAGACACCGCTTTTTTATTTGTCAAGAAAACGCTAGTCACTTTGTTTTCATTCTTTCTCCAAATTTGTGCAGATAATTTTTGTGTTTCTTTAGTGCCATCTGCAAATGTAAATTCAACAATAATTGGCATCACTAATCCGCCCTTGTTTAAGAAAGTGATTTCATATAAATTCACATCCGCATATTTTGCTTTCTCTGCATCAGTCAATGCTTCTGGTGCACCAAAATTCATAGCAGGTTGTTTTGCAGCAGTGTCATAAGGCTCGATACCACGATCATATCTCCAATAAAAATCACGTAATGTAGTATCTGAATCTGTTAAAAATACAATTGATTTATCAGCCCTATTTCTAACTTTAGAAATGTCATCAAAACCTGGCAATTGCGGCTTATCCATCCCTCTTGCTCCGCCACCACCCATTCCAGGACGACCACCACGCATCATACCACCCATTGGTGACGCAGCTGCTGCAGCTGTAGCATCATATACCGCATGTTTTACAGTATCAATAGCAATATCTACTGGATCAATTCCATAAAACCATCCTCTCCAATACCAATCTAAATCAACTGCACTCGCATCTTCCATAGTTCTGAATAAATCAGCTGGCGTTGGATGCTTAAATGCCCAACGACGCGCATATTCTTTAAATGCATAATCAAATAATTCACGGCCCATAATCGTCTCTCTCAAAATATTCAATGCTGTTGCAGGCTTTGTATAAGCATTCGGACCAAATTGAATAATGTTTTCACTGTTACTCATAATGGGCTCTAATTGATCTTTCGGCAAACGCATGTAATCCGCAATTGTCCAAGCTGGACCACCACGAGAAGGGAATTTGTTATCATATAATTCCTCTGCTAAATATTCAACAAACGAATTTAATCCTTCATCCATCCATGACCATTGACGCTCATCGCTATTAATAATCATTGGGAAAAAGTTATGTCCTACTTCATGAATGATTACGCCTAACATACCATTTTTAGCTGATTCAGTATAAGTTCCATCAGCGCTGGTACGTCCGTAGTTAAAACAAATCATTGGATATTCCATTCCATTGGAAGCCTCAATACTTTGCGCGACAGGATAAGGATATGCAATACTAAATTTGGAATAACTTTTAATCGTGTGCGCTACTGCCTTGGTTGAAAACTTACGGTATAAACCATAGGCTTCTTTTCCATAAGCACTCATGCACATTACTTTTTTACCTTCTACATTTGCAGCCATGGCATCCCAAATAAACTTACGGCTACTTCCAAATGCAAAATCACGCACATTCTCTGCATTAAACACCCAAGTTTCATTCGTCGTTGCTTTATTTTTTTCAGCCGCTTTTGCTTCGTCTAAAGTGACTACTTCAATAGGCTCTGTTGCAGTTTGCGCTTTTGTCCATCTTGCTAACTGCGCAGCAGATAATACAGCAGGATAGTTTTGTCCTTGCCCTGTTGCCATCACCACGTGATCACTTGGAACAGTAATGGCTACTTTATAATTACCAAATACCAAAGCAAATTCACCACGACCGGTAAACTGATGATTTTGCCATCCTTGGAAATCTGAATAAACACATAAACGAGGATACCATTGTGCCATGGTAAATAAATAGTTGCCGTCTTCTGGGAAATATTCAAAACCGCCACGACCAGCAACGGTCATACGATCTGTAATTTTATAACTCCAGTTTAATTTGAAAGTAAATTTTTGACCTGGCTTTAACGCTGCAGGTAAATCAATACGCATCATTGTACCATTAATGGTATATTTTAATTTCGCACCTAATGCATCTGTTAATGAGGATATGATATGACCTAAACCATTGTCTGATTTTTGTTCCATCATTTTATCTATCGTAGCAGGTGTTACTGCACGAGCCATTCTGCTTTCCTCAGGGAAGCCACCATTATTTACAGAGCTATGTTCATTCTCATCTAATTGCAACCACAAATAGGTTAACACATCAGGTGAATTATTAAAATAGGTTACAGTTTCAGCACCAGTTAATAATAATTTTTTTTCATCCAATGTTGCTTTGATATCATAATCAGCTCTTTGTTGCCAATACTTTGGACCTGGCGCACCACTCGCTGTTCGATACTCATTAGGGGTTGCTAAAATAGTACCCAACTGTTCAAACTTGTTGCCATGATTGGAAGTTGGATTGTTACGAATGTCTTGTGCGATTAACACAGAAGCACTCGCGATAATTACAACACAAGTACTTACTAATTTTTTAAAATTCATCTGGTCAATTTTTTAATTAAAAAAAGGAACTATGCGGTCTATCACCATATTTAATGCAAGAAAAAAAGTTAGAAAAGATCCAATTCTGACATATAACTTACGATCCGCCTTAAAAAGGGATACGAATATAAACGAAAAAAGTAAAATAATACTAACAATCAATAGCTGCCCTAGCTCCAGGCCCAAATTAAATGAAAAAAGGGGCCCAATAAGGCTTTCTTCCTGCCCCAAAAGGCTTTTTAAGTAGTTACTAAAGCCCAAACCATGGATGAGCCCAAAGAATAGGGCTGCAAAGTAGATAAAGGGATATTTTGAGCTAAAGCTGAAATCCTTGACCAAAAAATTAGAAATCGCAGTTAATAAGATAGTTATAGGTATTAAAAGCTCAATTAAACTAACGGGGAAATGGACCCAGTTTAAAGTGCTTAATGCAAGGGTTATTGAATGGCCAATCGTAAAGGATGTGACTAAAACCAATATCTTTTTCCAATCTTCCCAAACATACCTAATCACCAAGGTCAAAATAAATAGGATATGATCCGATCCATTGATATCGATGATATGTCTAAATCCTAATCTGAGGTAAATCAGCAAATCATCCATGAAATGAAAATTTTGTTATGTTAAATTAATCAAGACCTTTGTAAAATACAAATAAACATTATGGCGCTCATCGGATTCAACCCATTTATTTCAGCATTGATTGCATTGATACACCCCTTTTTCGTATCAGTGATTGAAATTAACCATAATGAAAAGGAAGCCACTATCGAAATTAGCGTTCGCACTTTCACCAATGACCTTGAAAAAATGATGGGTGCAGATGCTAAAACCACGATTGATTTGTCGCAAGCCAATCAAAAAAATAAAGCAGATGCTTTAATCGCCGCGTATATCACCAAACGCTTAAATTTAAATGCGAATGGTGCTAAATTTAATTTAGAATATGTTGGATATGAAATACAAAAGGAAAGCACCTGGTCCTATTTTGAAGTAAAAAATGTGAAGCAACTCAACCAACTTAACATTAACTGTGAAATATTATTTGGCGTAAACGATCAACAAATAAATATTTTTCATGTAAAATCAAAAGGTGTTCGAAAAAGTTACGAGTTGATTTACCCAAAAAAGTCAACCCAATTTAATTTCTAGCCCCCTCCAACATTATAATAGGTATTGAGGCTTGTTACTTACCTATATAGGATTTGCCTTATAAAAAACAAATACAAAGAGAACAGGAAGCTATACAGTAAGCTAAATGGATGGGAATAAAGCTGCTGTAAAGCAAAAAAATAAAGTAAATTTGCAGAACCTATTTTTATAATATAACCTACAATTAATGGCACTTATTAAAAGTATATCTGGATTTAGAGGCACTATTGGGGGCAGGCCCAATGATAACTTAACGCCTATTGATATCGTCAAATTCGCCTCCGCTTATGGAACTTGGCTGAAGCAAAAATCGGCCGGCCCTAAAAAAGTAGTGGTAGGACGAGATGGCAGAATTAGCGGCAATATGGTTGCTAATTTAGTAGAGCAAAGTCTTATTGCTTTAGGCATTGATGTGATTCAGTTAGGATTAAGCACCACCCCTACCGTTGAAATGTGTGTTGTTTTTGAAAAAGCGGATGGTGGTATTATATTAACTGCCAGCCATAATCCAAAGCAGTGGAATGCACTAAAATTATTAAACCATAAAGGGGAATTTGTAAATGCTGAAGAAGGTAAAACGATTTTATCATTAGCCGCGAACGAGGATTTTGATTATGCGGATATAGATGCTATGGGGGAAATTATTTCGAATGACACCAGTTTGCAAAAACATATTGATGCAATACTTAATTATCCATTGGTAGATGTTGCTGCCATTAATAAAGCGCAATTCTCTATTGTAGTTGACGCTATAAATAGTTCAGGTGCATTTGCAGTGCCCGCATTACTCAAAGCGATTGGTGTTTCCAATATTCAAGTATTGAATTCCGACATGCATGGAAATTTTGCACACAATCCAGAGCCTTTGAAGGAGCATTTAACTGAATTATGCAGCAATGTGGTCAACACAAAATCTGATTTAGGGATTGCGGTTGATCCTGATGTAGACCGCCTTTGTTTTGTAAGTGAAGATGGCGAGTTATTTGGAGAAGAATATACTTTAGTGGCTATTGCTGACTATATACTGCAACATAAAAAAGGAAGTACCGTAAGTAATTTATCATCCACACGCGCGTTACGAGATATTACAGAAAAAAATGGGTGTTCCTATTTTGCAAGTGCAGTAGGTGAAGTCAACGTGGTTGAAAAAATGAAACAAGAAAATGCAGTCATTGGTGGAGAAGGTAACGGTGGTATTATTGTACCCGATTTACATTATGGAAGAGACGCTTTAATTGGCATCGCATTATTTTTAACACATTTAGCAAAGTTAAAATTAAGTGCGTCTGCATTAAAAGCGAGTTTGCCCGCTTACTATATGAGCAAGAAAAAATTGGAATTGGACGCTTCTATTTCATTAGATAAGATATATGCCGGTTTGGAAAATAAATTCGCTACTTATGCTATTAATAAAATAGATGGCATGAAAATTGACTTTGAAAACAAATGGGTGCATTTAAGACCTAGTAACACGGAGCCAATTGTGCGTATTTATACAGAAGCCCCATCCCAAATAGAGGCAGACGATTTAGCCGATAATATTATTTCAATAATTCATAGCATTTAGTAATTTTAAGGGTATGGAAAGAATTTACTTTGACAATGCTGCTACAACGCCCATCGACGCGGAGGTGTTGGATGCAATGCTGCCTTTTTTTAAGGAACAATTTGGAAACCCCTCTTCTATATACAGTTATGGACGAGAAACACGCATGGCCATTGAAAAAGCCAGAAAATCAATTGCCGCTATATTAGGCGCAAAGCCTGCAGAAATATTTTTTACCAGTGGTGGCACTGAAAGTACTAATACCGTTTTACATGCGGCGGTCACCGATTTGGGTTGTAAACATATCATTAGCTCTCCTATCGAGCATCATGCGACACTTCATACGGTTACCTATTTAGCCAAAGCGCATCAGGTAAAATTATCCTATGTAAATATCCTTCCGAATGGACATATAGATATTAATCAATTGGAGGAATTATTAAACAATAGTACCGAAAAAACCATTGTTACCATCATGCACGCTAACAATGAAATTGGTAATTGCATTAGCTTATTTGAAGTGGGTGCACTTTGTAAAAAACACAACGCCTACTTTCATAGTGATACTGTACAAACTGTTGGTCATTTTAATTTTGATTTGAAAAATATACCCGTTGACTTCATTACTGCTGCAGGGCATAAATTTCATGGCCCAAAAGGCACAGGTATTCTATACATTAATGAAAATATTAAAATTAACCCGTTTTTGCACGGCGGGGCGCAAGAAAGAAACATGCGTGCAGGTACGGAAAATGTATATGGCATTGTTGGTTTTGCAAAGGCATTAGAATTGTCAACCCAAAACCACGATAAAGAAAAAGAATATATCTCAGGATTAAAAAAATACATGTACGATTCCTTAGTTGAAAATATCCCAACGGTTAGCTTTAATGGGGACCCTTTTGGCGAAAGCTTATATACTTTGCTTAGTGTCAACTTTCCTAAGAATCAAAAAACAGAAATGCTCCTTTTTAATTTAGACATACAACATATTTGCGCTAGTGGTGGAAGTGCTTGCTCAAGTGGTGCGCAACAAGGCTCTCACGTCATTTCGGCACTTAATAAACCATCTGATATCGTTACCGTTCGCTTTTCATTTTCTAAATACAATACGACCCAGGAAATTGATACGGTTGTAGCAACTTTGACCACTTTATTGTAATTCGAATTATCGCCTAAATAATAAGCCCTCTTTTACCTTTGGTAAAAGAGGGCTTATTATAAGATGACTGCTATTTATTTTTTAGCAATGGTGAAATCCTTTTCCATTTTATTAACCGCTTCTATTAATTGGCCGCAGGTTAAAATATCTTGCACAAATGCCATTTGTTTATTGCCTAAACTATTAGGTTTGCCTTGATATGCATTTTCAGCATTAACAAAAAACTGATCATCGCTCATTGCTTCTCCTAATGATTTATAATAAGCGACGCCTTGTTTTAAATCCTTCAACAAAGAAACACTCACTTTTTTTGCTAAATTTAATTCTCCTGAAGCATAACAAGCTTGTAGGAATAAATAAGAAAAATAATTATGTTGATTACCTCTATTGGAGGTCATTCCATAAGGAAAATTCTTTTCATTGGTTTCCGCATCTAATTTTCTAAGCAATTGCTGTGCACTATCTCGCTTGCCTTCTATAGCTAATGCTTGTGCCACTTGTGAGAAAGCCAATCGCATTGAATTCAAGTGACGTCTATTTTCTTCGTCAAAATAAACATTTGGATTTTTTGCATTACCAAATGAAAACTTAGTCATCATATTTTTATACGCTACATCTGCATCAATTGTTTGATTTAATACTGGAACCAACTGATAGGACATTCCCGTTTGACGCACATACTTATCTAACCCTAATTCTTTTAATTCCTGTGTAGAAGTAAAGCAAATAGGTCGCTTAAAATCACTTGTTGCGATAATTGCATACATCGCTAATTCATTTTTCAATAAATATTGACGATTTGGATTAAAATCAATCAGCAATTCATCAACCATGATATCGGTTGGCTTTGCAATACCTGATGCCAAAGCATTTGCCTTATTTACAGGCACTTTAAACTTATGTGTTGGAAATATATTAACAGGGCCATCAGTAGTTGATGCCATATACTTACCAGTAGGATCTCCTACCACATATCTTAATACGGAATCTAAATGATGGTACCTTGTTTCTCCATATTCTGGCAAAGCATTATAATAGGCCACATTTAATTTGTTGCCTGAAACTTGTTCTTCAGAAAATATAACATCAAACTTATTACTTTCATTTACTTTATATCTAAGCTCCCTCATATACCAATCCGAGCCTAATAAACTATTCACCACCACACGCACATCTGGACGTATTCCTTCCACTTCCTGCGCATACCATAAAGGGTAAGTATCATTGTCGCCAAAGGAAAATAAAATCGCATTAGGAGGACAACTTTCTAAATAGTTGCGTGCCAAATCACGCGGTAATAATTTTTGACTACGATCATGGTCATCCCATTCTTGTTGTGCCATTAAAACAGGAACCGCTAATAAACAAACCACCGTAGCAATAACGCTTGCTACTTTTTGGTTGACTACTTTGGTTAACCAATGTATTACTTGCAAAACGCCCAACCCAATCCATATCGCAAAAACATAAAACGAACCAACATACGCATAGTCCCTTTCACGCGGTTGCAAACTCACTTGATTTAAGTAAAGTACAATTGCTAATCCAGTAAAAAAGAAGAGTAAGCCTGTAACAATGAAATCTTTTTTATTCTGCTGGTATTGGAATAGTAAGCCAAACAAGCCTAAAAAGAAAGGCAACATGAACATACTATTGTGCGCCTTATTATTATTTTTAATGGTATCTGGCAACTTGGACTGATCTCCAAAAAAGAAATTATCAATAAAAGAAATACCCGTACTGAAATTACCATCCCTAACATTACCAAAACCTTGTAAATCGTTTTGCTTACCTGCAAAATTCCATAGGAAATAGCGCAGATACATAAAGCCAAATTGGTAATTGGTAAAGTATTTAATATTATCTCTTAAAGTGGGTGCTTCGCCATCTACAACCCCCGCAAACGCTTTATAACTATCCATTTGACCACGATCATTTTCGCCATCCCACATTCTTGGAAATAAATGCGATGATGGTGCTGAAGACCAATCACGCTTATAATTTTTACCTGCCAATTCATAATTCGTAGGCGCTTTTACATACTGATCGCCATTTTCAATATTATCAACCTTGTCCACATAATCTGGTCCAAATAAAATAGGCCAATCGCCATATTGCTCTCTTCCTAAATAGCCAACCAAGGTAACAGGATTGTCCACATTATACATATCCACGGAAGGATCGGCACTTGAACGAATCATGGTTGTAATATAAGTGGTATAACCCAATAACATAAATATCATGGACCACACCCCTAATTTTAAAAAGTAAATTCCTTTTTTATTTGCATAATAAATACCCCATGTTAAAATTGCTGCTAATAAAACAAAGAAAAATATAAACCCACTAAAAAACGGCAATCCCATGGAGTTAACAAAGTTAACGTCAAATGCCCCTGCCCATTTAACCGTAAATTGGATAAGCACCACTTGAATAAAACCTGTGATGACCACTCCTACTAAAAATGCAACCAATCCACCAGTGAATGTAGGTTTATATTGTCTGAAATAATATACCATCACAATCGCTGGGATCGTTAATATATTTAATAAGTGCACCCCAATGGATAAACCCATCATGTAAAAAATAAAGATGATCCATTTATCTGCACCAGGTTGATCTGCTTTATGTTCCCACTTTAATATCGCCCAAAATACCAATGCAGTGAAAAATGAACTTAATGCATACACTTCCCCTTCAACAGCACTAAACCAAAATGAATCACTAAAAGTATACGCCAAAGCACCAACCACCCCGGCACCCATAATCGCTATAATTTGATAGCCTACTGGTTCAGTACCTGTTTGCTTAACAACGATGCGTTTTGCAAAATGGGTAATGGTCCAAAACAAAAATAAAATGGTAAAACCACTTGCCAATGCACTCATGGTATTTACCGCCTTTGCCGCGGTTAATGGATTGTCGCCAAACAAAATAATAAATATCCTGCCTAACAACACAAACATCGGGGCCCCTGGCGGATGTGGAATTTGTAATTTAAACGCACTACTGATAAACTCCCCACAATCCCAAAAACTGCTGGCAGCTTCCGAGGTCATGATGTAAACTGTACATGCAATTAAAGTAACCAACCAGCCCGTCCAATTATTAATTTTTTTGAAGTCCATTTTTGACCATTTTAGTAGTTGCAAACTTAATTGAATCTAGCCAAAATGGGAAATTAATACCCGGTTTAAGTAATTTTTAAGATTTTAAGGTTCCCCCAAGGTTTTTTACCTTTGTGGCCCATGAGCAAACAACAAACGGTCGCATTTCACACCTTAGGCTGCAAATTGAATTTTTCAGAAACCTCCACCTTGTCCCGACAATTGGAACAAAATGGTTTTGAAAAGAAGGATTTTGCGGAGAAAGCAGATGTGTATGTTATTAATACTTGCTCAGTTACGGAAAACGCAGATAAGGAATGTCGCCAATTGGTGCGTCGTATCCAACGCAGATCCCCAGAAAGCTTTGTGGTCATCACAGGCTGCTATGCACAATTAAAACCACAGGAAATAGCTTCCATACCGGGGGTTGATTTAGTATTGGGTGCTGCAGAAAAATTTAACTTAATTAAACACCTCGCAAATTTAACCAAGGGCGATGCCGCAAAAATTTGCAGCTGCGAAATTGATGATGTTTCAGACTTTCATAGTTCTTTTTCAGTAAATGATCGGACGCGTACCTTTTTAAAAGTACAGGACGGTTGTGACTATAGTTGCACTTTTTGCACCATCCCACTAGCCCGTGGGAAAAGCCGAAGTAACAGTATTGAAAAGGTAGTGCAACAGGCAAATGAATTAGAAAGTAATAATGTAAAAGAAATTGTTTTAACTGGTATTAATTTGGGTGACTTCGGAAAAGGTCAAACTGGCGGTAAAAAACACGATGAAAGTTTTTTTGATTTAGTAAAAGCGCTGGACCAAGAAACCAATATTCCGAGATACCGTATCTCCTCTATTGAACCCAATTTAATCACAAATGAAATAATAGATTGGGTGGCAAATAGCGATCAGTTCATGCCGCATTTTCACATCCCTTTGCAAAGCGGATCAGATGCTGTTTTAAAATTAATGCAGCGCAGGTACACCCGAGATTTATATATAGAGCGCGTGCAACATATCAAAAAAATAATGCCGCATGCTTGCATTGGAGTTGACGTAATTGTTGGATCACCGGGAGAAACAGAAGATTATTTTAAAGAAAGCTTAGATTTTATTCATGCACTTGATATTTCCTATTTGCATGTATTTACCTACTCCGAACGCGCGGCCACCAAGGCTTTGACTATTAAGCCGGTCGTCCCTATTCCCATTAGACAGGAGCGTAATAAAATTTTAAGAAATTTATCCTACCAAAAATTACAATATTTTACTGCACAGCATTTGGGGGAAACTAGAAAGGTTTTATTTGAGTCACCAAAAGCAACAAAAGGAGATCCAACCCAATTAATGTTAGAAGGATATACTGATAATTATATTCGTATTGAAACTCCTTACCGCGAAGAATGGAGCAATCAATTAGTGGACTGGACCTTGAGTTAAAGCTGACGAACAATACCTGAATTACAATTTTATTAAAATAGTAATTTTTATACAACTGATATTTCAGCCAATTTAAATTCTACCATCATCATCATATTGATACTTTGTAATTGCACAAACACTGTTTTTTTACCCGACCTAATCACTTCCCCTTTTTGACCCATAAACAAACCCTGATTTATAGAAACTTTGGTTTGCGCTGGTAAATTAGTCATGTTCACCACTTGAATACTTGCATTCGCTAGTCCTAAATATTTTCTGATGGTTTCAATTTCATTGTCCCTAATAATGGCAGGCTTTTTTTCAAAGTATAAAAAATTAACAACCCCAATGGTGCCTAATACTTTACTGTACTCTTCCTTATCTATTTTTACAAAAACATAAGATCTAAATAAAGGTTCTTCAATGATTTTTTTTCGATCCGACCACTGTCTTTCTTTTTTTTGAACAGGGCACCAGCTTTCTATACTCGCTTTCAACAACAAACCTTCCACCTTTTTCTCCCACTTTGACTTAGTATAAATAACATGCCATCTTTTCACTTTATCCAATGCTTCCACTTTCATAGTTCACTTTTAAATTAATTCGTTTTTTTCGCTACCCAGTTTTGTGCAAAAAATTCACCTAACAATTTACTTGCTTCATTAATCTGCGGATCCTTTGCAATTACCTTAAGCCAAGCTTGGTAACGATCCTGTTTGGTTTTGTCTGGATTATTATAAAACTTATTATAATCCGCTTTTAGGGCAGTTACCTGCATGCTGTCTTTCAATTTTAAGCGATTGTCATTTTGGATCATTGTGCTTTGTAATTGCTTACGGAAAGCAATATACTTATCCAATTTTAAATGCACTGGGCGATCCATCTGGGTTGAAACCCAGGCAAGCGTCTTTTTGAACGCAATCATGGAGGTATCTTTTGCAATTTTGTCATTGGCTTTTGCTGCAATTGCTGCAATTGCTGAATTATTTGGCCAAACTTGAAATTTAGCACGATCCATTTCATCCCAAGGCAAGGATGATTCATTGTCTTTTTCGCGATACTTTAAAAACTCGTATTCATCAGGCAATATCACATCCGGCACTACCCCTTTGCGTTGTGTAGAACTACCAGTCACTCTGTAAAATTTTTGGAAGGTCAATTTTACAGCACCATATTCTGTCTGAATACCCAAATCATCTAAAGGTTTTCCAAAAGGAACATTTCTTTGTACCGTACCCTTCCCATAAGTGGAAGTACTTCCCATAATAATTCCTCGCTTATAATCTTGAATCGCGCCTGCAAAAATTTCACTTGCTGAAGCACTAAATTCATTCACCATCACCACCAACGGACCGTTATAAATGGTCCCTGGCACTTCGTCCGCTAAGGTTTGCGACCTGCCTTCCTTATTTCTGATTTGAACCATTGGTCCTTGATCAATAAATAAACCTGCCATTTGGACTACTTCATATAATGATCCGCCACCATTGTATCTAACATCAATGGCGATCCCTTTTACTTTCTCCGCCTTCAATTTTTCAATTTCTCTCGCAACATCTCTTGCACATCTTGCACCATCCTCGCGTTCAAAGTCAGCATAAAAATCAGGCAATAAAATGTAACCGTATTTATCAGCACCTTTTTGAATGATGGCACTACGTGCGAAACCCTCATCTAATACAATTTTTTCACGCTTCAAGGCAACTATCTTATAAGATCCATCAGGCTTACGGATTGTTAATCGAACTTCCGTACCTAAATTTCCCCTGATTAATTTTACTGCATCTGTAGTTTCATATCCAGTTACATCCACTGGCTCCTCTGCTCCTTGTGCTACCTTAACAATTACATCGTTCATCACCAGCTGTCCTGACTTCCAAGCTGCACCACCCGGCTGAATACTTGCAATTTTAATTCCATTGTCATCCTGGGTTAATTGCGCGCCAATGCCATAAAAAGTACCACTCATTTGTTCTGTAAATGAGCGCTTTTCAACAGGCGCCATATAGTCGGTATGCGGATCCATTAAACCAGTAATGGTATTTAAAAAAAGTTCGAACCTTTTTTCTTTGTCAAATGTTTTTTCTAAACGCTCAAATCGTTTTAAATATTCTTTCTTTACTGAAGCACGTGCTTCTCTTTCCAAAGTTGAGTCGGCCTTAATAACAAATTTTTCCTTTGTTTTATTTTTTTCACGCTCCTCTGTTAAATTAACAAATCTATCTAATGCTTTATACTTTAATATTTGATACCAATAAGTATATCTGTCATTTTCATTTGCTGGCGCTAATTTCACATCAACATCCAATAAAACAGAATCATCAATGTTAAAATCAAAAGGCGATTGTACCACTTTTTCAAAAATTTTGCGTGCTTCCACTAATCGCTTTTCATAAATCACACTTGATGCCGGTTCAAATAAAATAGGCTCTCCATGAATTTCATCATCTAATTTTGTTTCATACACACGAAGTGCATTAATATCCGATTGTAAGAAGATATTTTTCTCTGGGTCCAAGGCTTTTAAATATTCCTTAAAAACATCTTTAGAAAAATCATCATCAATTTTACGCGGACTATAATGCTCCGTTTCTAACAAATGTCCAATGGTAGATAGTAATTTACGATGACGGATTTCAGGCGACTCCCCGTTTTGTTTTTCAGTTGTTTTAAACGCAAAAAAAACTGCGCCAATAATGATCACTGCTGTGAATACCTTCCACTTATTTTGCTTTATGTATGTCATAATGTTTCGCATCTATATTTTCAAAAATAGCATAAAATGAGTTTGTATGTGTTTAATTTGAATAAAGGCCTCGTTTTTGTGATAAAATTATAAAAACAGGAAAACTAATTTTATTCGTCCTTAAAATTACCTTATTTTTGTCCCCCAAATGGAGGGCGTAGCTCAGTAGGTTAGAGCGACAGTTTGTGGCACTGTAGGCCGTGGGTTCGAGACCCATCGTTCTCCCCCTTTTTAATCCTATTCTTACCAAACAACTTGTTAAGAATAGGATTTCTTTTAAAAATAGCCTTTATGGAAACATTTTTGATCCCCATTCTGACTGGCTTATTTGGCTGGCTGCTCATTTGGTTATTGGCAAAAAGCCTTTTTTTCCCAACCAAAGCAATCCAAATTGGTGGTTTTTCATGGGAATCCAATTTAGCTCGCTTAATCAATCAATTTCCTGTTGAACTGCTTATTCCCAAGGAAGCGGATAGTGCAGCTAGTTTTAAAGCAATGCAGCCTTTAATGGAGGAAAAACTAGATTTCTTCTTTAATCATACCATTAAGGACAAGTTACCCATGATGTCCATGTTTATTGGCGATAAAACGGCAGCCCAACTTAAATCGGTTTTTTTAGAAGAATTAGCCAGCATCTTCCCTCAAATTATTGGACAATTTGTCCAAAATGCTAAAATGAATATTTCAAAATCAGTTACCACTAAATTGTCGGACAAATTAGCGCCAATAGTAATGAAGGCGATAAAACCAATACAATGGGCTGCTTTTATCCTAGGACTATTTTGGGGAGGCCTAATGGTGTTCATTTTACATTCATTTTAAACAAATTCCTTTTTTAACTGTAATAATTAATTGCCGTTCATAATATCTGAATACCACCCTTAGATATTATGCCTGATATTTGCAAAATCAAATAAACTAAAAGGCCCATTACACATCCTATACGTATGAAACAAAAAATTATAATTGCATTTCTTTTCATTTTTACCCATTTAGTGAGCTTCGCACAAAGGCCAACCGACTTGGCGCCAAAAGCTGCTGCAGGAAATATGAACATGGGTAGATATTATGGAAAAATAGTGGATGCAAATAAAAAAGGAATTGACGGCGCAACGCTTCAAATTAAAGGAACCAAGTATGACCCAGTTACCAAAAAAACAAGTGAATCTATTTTAGGTACCCAATTGAGCGCTTCCAATGGTGATTTTAGTTTTGAAAATTTACCTGTAATGGGAAATTTAAAATTAGTCATCTCCGCTATAGGATTTAAAAAAATAGAAAATACTTTAAGCTTTAATATTAAAATGGGTGGTGGACAAAGTATGCAGCAAATGATGGCGATGGTGGATAAGGATTTAGGTAATATTAAATTGGAGGAAGATCCAACCGATTTGAAAAGTGTCACTGTCACTAGTACGGCACGACCGCAATTTGAAATGGGCATTGATCGTAAAATATTTAATGTAGATAAAAATATTGTAAGTAGTGGCCAGACTGCGGTGGAAGTAATGAAAAATATTCCTAATTTAAATGTAGATATTGACGGCAATGTTACATTAAGAAACGCTACGCCTACTTTATTGATTGACAATCGACCTACTACTTTAACCATGGATCAAATACCAGCGGACATTATTGATAAAGTAGAAATTATCACCAATCCTTCTGCAAAATATGATGCTTCCGGTGGTAATGCAGGTATATTAAACATAGTGTTAAAAAAGAATCGTAAAAATGGATACAATGGGGGGATAAGGACAGGTATCGATATGCGCGGAAAATTTAGTGGTGGTGGTGACTTAAACTTAAGGGATAGCAAAGTAAATTTTTCATTAAGTGCAAATTCATTTGGTCGAAAATCCATAACTAATTCAACCAATGATCGACAAATTTTAGGGACTCTCCTTCCTACTTTCGCAAATACGACCAACGATGGTAAAAGTAATGGTTCCTTTAACACTTATCGTGGCGGATTAGACTACTTGCCCGATAACAGAAATACTTTTTCCTTATATGGAACCATAAGTCAGGGCGGCTCCTTATCCAGTGGGGATCAAGTCATTGACTCCTTATTAGGTAATCTGAAAAAAAGTTACACACTTAACAATAGTTCAAACTTTAATTATGTAAATAAAGGTGCACAAATAAGTTTTAAACATTTATTTGCAGAAAGAGGACATGAAATTACTGCAGATTTTAATTATAATGGAAGTAATTTAGATACTTGGTCTAAAATAAACTCCTCTTTTTTAAACCAACAAAGTAACGGCATAGGCGACAGAACCACCTATACCACCAATATCGATTACGCACGTGAATTTAAAAATGAAGTTAAATTTGAAGCGGGATTTAGATTGAATGTTCGCAGTGATTTTAATAGTAGAGATCAATTCAGGAATAATACTTATTTAGGTAGCATTAGTAATAAATTCAAATTCGGGGAAGATGTCACTGCTGGTTATATAAATTTGAATGGCAAAAAAAATAAATTTAGTTACCAATTAGGATTAAGGGCTGAAAGTCGCATTATGACCATCAAAGTGTTAAACTTTGCAGGCAAGGATTCCTTAAATAGGCAAATTTCAATCCCCGTTTCTTTATTCCCAAGCGCATTTGTTACTTATAAAATAAATGACAAAGCAGATATGCAATTAAATTATTCAAAAAGAATTAGTGCACCCGACTTTTTTCAATTACAACCTTTCCCTGACTATAGTGATCCACAAAATATTAGCGTAGGTAATCCAAATTTATCGCCCCAATTCACACATTCATTTGAGTTTGGATATAACAATGCTTACCAAAAAGGATCCAATTTTTTAGCCAACGTATATTATAAATACAGCACTAATTTAATCACGAATTATGTTTATAAGGCAATTAATCCCATTACAAATGATAGCGCCTATTATAGCTCTTATATTAATGCGAATACTGCCATCACTTATGGTCTTGAGCTAAGTAATAAGACAATGATTAACAAATGGTGGGATGTAAATTTAAGTTTTAATTTATTTAATTCTTCTATACAAGCAACCATCCCAGGACAAAATGTAAATAACGATTTAGTAAGTTGGTTTAGTAAGATGAACCACAACTTTAAATTACCCAAAGGCTTTTCCATTCAAGTGAGTGGTCAGTACCAAGCCAAAACAATTTTACCTCCGGGTGGCAGTGCAGGTGGATCAGGTCGCAGTTTTGGTGGTGGATTTGGTGGCGGACCACAATCAACTGCGCAAGGGTATAATCTTCCTTATTTTGATTCAGATATAGCGATTAAAAAAGAATGGACTTTGACCGGCGGTCGTAGTGCAAATATTTCGATCAGCGTGAGTGATCCTTTCAAAACAAGGATTACTAAAACTTATTCTGAAAGCTTATACTTTATTCAAAATGTTACTCGAATCAGAGATCAGCAATTTTTTAGAATTAACTTCTCCTATCGTTTTGGTAAATTCGATGTGAATTTATTAAGAAGAAAAAATAACAGAATGGAAGATGGTGGATCTATGGAACAAGGACAATAATAAAAACTAAAATAAAGGGATAGCGCCTTTATTCATACTATTTAAACCCAAAAGTAAAATTCAACCGATTTTATTTTTGGGTTTTTCCTTGCAACATAGGTACAAAGGAAAACTGATCGAAGGCTTCTTTCTTAACAGACCCATCTCTCTTTTTAGTTAAGCGCATCATGCGTTGCGCTGTTTCAGATTCATCCATAGGGATAATCATTTTACCACTGGTTTTTAATTGACTCCATAATTTTTCTGGCAAATGCGGCGCTGCAGCAGTAATTAGTATTTTATCAAAGGGCGCTAAATCTGGCAATCCCTCAAATCCATCTCCAAAGAAAAACTGTACGTTCAAATACAAGTCTTTAAAAACATATTTGGCTGTTTTATCAAACAATTGCTTTTGTCTTTCAATGGTAAATACCTGCGCTCCCATTTCGGCTAGTACCGATGTTTGATACATACTCCCAGTGCCTATTTCAAGTACTTTATCCCCTTTTTTTATTTGCAATAATTGGGTTTGGTAAGCGACTGTATAGGGTTGTGATATGGTTTGATCGGCAGCTATTGGGAACGCGCGATCTTCATAGGCGATTTTATCAAAAGCAGAATCTAAAAAAAAATGTCTGGGAATTTTACCAATAGCGGATAACACATTTTCATCGGTAATGCCTTTATCCTTTAATTGAATAACTAATTTCTCTCTTAGGCCCTTATGCAGGTAGGCATCTACCAATGGCGCTGATTTATTCATGCTTTAGGCTAATTTAATTGCATGTCTTTAATAATGCCATTTATTTTGTCTTGCAACATTTGATACTTACTGTCAAATGATGCCTTATCCTTTAATTCCGTATTTACACTAAAATAAAACTTTATTTTAGGCTCTGTCCCACTTGGTCTTGCAGAAATTTTACTACCCTTCGCTGTAATAAATTGCAAAACATTGCTTTTAGGTAAATTTAATTTCCAAGATTCACCCGTCTGCAAATTTTTTCCCACTTGTAATTCATAATCTAATAAGGTAACCACCGCTTCTCCATCGATAGTAACAGGTGGTGACTGACGATACCCTTCCATGATGTCCTTAATTTCCTGCTGCCCGTTCATTCCCTTTTTTGTGATGCTGATTAAATTTTCATAATAAAAACCGTATTGAATATACAATTCAATCATCTTATCAAATAATGTCTTACCCTTACTTTTTTCGTAAGCGGCTATTTCACATAATAAGGCAACAGCACTCACCGCATCTTTATCACGAATTTGATCTCCAATCATTAAGCCAAAGCTTTCTTCACCGCCAATAATATAATTCTCCTTGCCTTCTTTTTCTTTTACTAATTCAGCAATCCATTTAAACCCAGTTAACACATTGTAACAATTGACTTCATTTATTTTAGCTACCTGGTTAATCATTTCTGTCGTTACGATGGTAGTTACCACCATATCATTAGCTGCTGCAATTCCTTTGGCCCTTCTGGCTTCCATCATATAGGCAAATGCCAAAACAGCTGTTTGATTACCATTCATTAATACCCACTCCCCTTTATGATTTTTAACACCCACCCCTACTCTGTCTGCATCTGGATCTGTGCCTAATAAAATATCGGCATCCATGGCTTTCGCTTTTGCCAAACCAATGCTCATCGTTTCACTTTCTTCTGGATTAGGATATTTAACCGTTGGGAAATTACCATCAGGTGTTGCTTGCTCATCTACGATCGTCACATTGGTAAAACCAAAACTGACTAAAACTTTCGGCACCAAAGTAATTCCTGTGCCATGAATGGGCGTATACACAATTTTTAAATCATGTTGTTGTGCAATTATTTCAGGATACACACTTAATGATTTAAGCATTTTGATATAATCCTGATCCATTGCTTCACCCATCAAATGTATATTATGCTCGCCGCCTGACCATTTGACCTCATCCACACTTTGAATACTTTCCACTTCAGTAATAACATTTTTATCATGCGGCGGTACTAATTGACCACCATCATCCCAATAGGCCTTATAACCATTGTACTCCTTAGGATTATGTGATGCGGTGCATACAACACCGGCTTTACATTTAAGTTGTCTAATGGCAAAGCTTAATTCAGGGGTAGGCCTTAATGCTTCAAACAAAAACACTTTAATACCATTCGCTGCAAATACCTGCGCAGTGGTTTCTGCAAAAAATCGGGAATTATTTCTACTATCATGCCCAATGGCAACCGAGATGGATTCATTCGGATAAGTTTTAAGTAAATAATTAGAAAATCCTTGGGTCGCCATGCCAATCGTGTACTTATTAATTCGATTGGTCCCCACCCCCATAATACCCCTTAATCCACCAGTGCCAAATTCTAAATTTCTATAAAATGCGTCTTGTAATGCTTCTTTATTATTCGCTTGTAAATCAAGGATGACTTGTTTTGTATTCGCATCATAATTTCCAGACAACCAGCGCTGCATATTCAATTCAATCATTTCACTCATAGTTCCTTGTTTAATGGCAATTTTAAGCAATAATTGCAAATCCACCAATTCGCAAAGGAGGATTATTAATTTTAATGTTTAAATTTGATGTATAATAACATGAAGTTAATTACAATCTTATTTATTTACCTGTTTTTAATTGCCCAAGTGGGTATGGGTCAAACTGCAGATTCAAGTATGAAAATTACTACTGCTAATACAAAAAACGAACCCGGCTTAGATACAAGTGTTTCGAGCAAAACCAACTTTAAAAAAAGATTGCGTTTAGTCACCTCACTTCAGGGGTTGGGCTATGGCGCTTCAATGATCGGCTTAAATAAAATTTGGTATGCTGATTACCCTAAAAGTAGTTTTCATTATTATAATGATGCAGGCGAATGGTTGGATATGGATAAAGTAGGACATGCTTTTACCGCATATAATTTATCTAGATTAAGTTATAGGACCTGGGAATGGGCTGGTGTAAATCATAAAAAAGCAGTCTTGTTGGCAGGATTTTCAGGTTTGGCTTACCAAACTGTTATTGAAACCTTGGACGGTTATTCAACCCAATGGGGCTGGAGCTGGTCTGATATAGGAAGTAATACCATTGGCGTTGGACTATGGATGGGCCAGGAATTATTATGGAAAAAACAGCGGGTAAGATTAAAATTGAGCGCCCACTATAATAAATATACTGACAAACAATTGCAGGATCGAACCAACCAATTTTTTGGATCGGTATTTACCGAAAGATTATTTAAAGATTATAATGCACAAACCTATTGGCTGAGTGCCAACTTACATGATTTCAATAACCAATTGCCCGTACCCAAATGGTTGAATATTGCGGTTGGATATGGCGCGGACAATATGTTTGGCGGATATGGAAATAGTTGGCCCAGCCCCAATGGCGATATTGTTCGTAATGATATCAAACGTTACCAGCAATGGTATCTTTCCTTAGATGTTGATTTTGAGAAAATTCCAACCCGAAAAAAGTGGGTAAAATCCTTGTTTTTTGTACTGAATGCGATCAAATTTCCAGCCCCCACCCTGATGCTTTGCAATGGCAAATGGAGTAGCCAATGGCTTTACTATTAATTTAGAAAATTTAATGCCAAGTTGTTCCTATGACTTTATAAATGGGTTAAATTTGTATATCCCTAACAGCGAAAAAACACCATATGGGTTTAATTTCAGAAATCATTTTTACGCTTATTACCCTACTCTCTTTTGGGATATTTGCACAAAAAATATTGCGTATTAGGCGCAGTATCTTATTAGGAAAAACAGCTGAATTAAATGACCACCCGGGACAAAGATGGCGGAATGTAATTTTATTGGCCTTAGGTCAAAAAAAGATGTTTCAAAAACCCATTGTTGCAGTTTTACATTTAATCCTATACATTGGATTCATTATTATTAATATTGAATTGCTTGAAATTATTGTAGATGGTGTTTTAGGCACGCATCGTGTATTTTCAAAAAGCATGGGCGGGCTTTATCCCTTTTTAATCAACACATTTGAAATTTTAGCGCTTCTTGTGACCATTGCCTGTATTATTTTTTTAATCAGAAGGAATGTTATAAAATTAAAAAGATTTATCAGTAAGGACTTGGAAGGATGGCCTCGCTCTGATGCTAATTATATTTTAATTATTGAAATATTATTGATGAGCTTATTCCTGCTGATGAATTCGGCCGATCATGAAGTAAGCTTTATTATATCAAAAAAATTCACCCCATGGTTAACGGCTAATTTTAGTCAGGAACAATTATTCCTCATTGAAAAGTCCGCATGGTGGTTTCATATCATTGGTATTTATTCCTTTATGAATTACTTGCCTTATTCAAAGCATTTGCACATCGTTTTAGCTTTCCCAAATGCCTACTATGCCCCACTGATTCCTAGTGGAACGCTTCATAATATGCCTGATATACAAAATGAAGTATTGTATGCCATGCAACCTGAGTTGGCCCCAACAAATGCAGCAGCACCTGAAAGTTTTGGCGCTAAGGAAGCCACCGAATTAAGTTGGAAAAATTTAATGGACGCTTATAGTTGTTCGGAATGTGGTAGATGCACAGATGCATGCCCAGCCAATAGCACTGGAAAATTATTAAGCCCGCGTAAAATAATGATGGCGACCAGAGATCGTATTGAAACCATCTCAAAAAATATAGCAATTAACAAAGTTTTTGTTCCAGATGGCAAAACATTGTTACATGATTATATTACCGTGGAGGAATTAAGAGCCTGTACTACCTGTAATGCATGTGTGCAGGAATGTCCTATTAGTATTTCTCCCTTGGACATTATCATTGAATTAAGAAGATCACTTGTGATGGAGCAAAGCAATGCCCCACAAGAATGGAATAGTATGTTTAGTAATATTGAAAATAATTTTGCACCTTGGAAGTTTTCTCCTGACGACCGTGATGCATGGACAAAGGCATAAAAATAATTTTATGAAGGTATTTACAATGGCGGAAATGATGGCAAGTGGCGAACAACCTGAAATATTGTTTTGGGTAGGTTGTGCAGGAAGCTTTGACCAAAGAGCGCAAAAAATTACAAAGGCTTTTGCGACTATTCTAAATAAAGCAGGCGTTAAATATGCCATTTTAGGAAAAGAAGAAGCCTGCACAGGCGATCCTGCAAGGCGTGCTGGTAACGAATTCATGTTTCAAATGATGGCTTATCAAAATATTCAAATTTTGAACGGCTACAATATTAAAAAAATTGTCACTACCTGTCCGCATTGTTTTAATACTTTAAAAAACGAATATCCCGTGCTTGGAGGTAATTATGATGTAATACATCATACCCAATTTTTACAAGAATTAATTGAGCAAGGAAAAATTAAATTTACAGATAGTAATGAATGGAAAGGGAAAACCATCACCTACCACGATAGCTGTTATTTAGGCAGGGCGAATGAAATTTATGAAGCCCCAAGAAAAGTATTGGAAAGTTTGGACATGGAGTTAAAGGAAATGAAAAGATGTAAATCCAAGGGTTTGTGTTGTGGTGCAGGTGGCGCACAAATGTTCAAGGAAGAAGAAAAAGGAGAAAAGAGAATTAATACCGAGCGTGCTGAAGAAGCAAGAGCAACGGCTACTGATTTTGTGGCAAGTGCCTGCCCTTTTTGCAATACCATGTTATCAGATGGATTAAAAGTTGCCGAAAATCAGCATGACCCAGCCGTTTTAGACATCGCAGAAATAGTCGCACAAGCAATCATATAATTTAAGCATCATGAAAGTACATTTACCCAATATTTTCCCAGCAAATTTTCACCCACAATCTAAGGTATGGATCTACCAATCCAACCGATTATTTAGCATGAGTGAAATTTTTGAAATTGAAACCATTTTAGAAGATTTTACAGATATATGGAAAAGCCATGGCGCAAATGTTAAAGGGTTTGCCACTATTTTATATGGTCAGTTTATTGTTATCATGGCAGATGAATCACATACCACAGTGGGCGGTTGTAGTACCGATAGTTCAGTGCATATTATTAAAGAAATTGAAAAGAGATTTCAACTGCAAATGTTTAATAGAGAGCTGCTCGCATTTTGGGTAAAGAACAAAGTAGAAACCGTCCCGTTGGCACAAGTAGGCTATGCGATTGAGAATGGTTTATTAACCAATGATAGCTTGTATTTTAATAATTTAGTCAACAACAAAGCAGAAATGGAAGCCCATTGGTTGCAACCATTAGCCGAAAGCTGGTTAGCAAAAAAATATATAAAGTAATTCAAATGAGCGAGTTAAAAGTATATGCCATTACTAATTGCAACACGGTAAAAAAAGCATTGGACTGGTTAAAAGCAAAAAAAATTGCCTATGAATTTCATGATTACAAAAAACTAGGTATTACCAGCGCAATACTTACCAGCTGGTGTACGCAAGTAGGTTGGGAAGCCTTAGTCAATAAAAAAGGGGCTACTTGGCGACAACTTCCACCCGAAGTGCAGGCTAAAATCACTACCCAAAAAGCAGCCATTGCTTTAATGATCGAAAAAACATCCATCATTAAACGCCCCCTACTCACCATCAATGACAAAGTCATTTTATTAGGTTTCGAAGAAGCCGAATACAAAAAAGCCTTGAAGTAATTCAAGGCTTTTTTTATCAATCTTATTTAATTTTATTTTTTAAAGTTTTAATAAGCTGATAGAAACTGAAAATGGCCATTATCTCTAGTGCAAAACCAATACCGAAAATAATTACACATGCTACAATAGAAACATTTATTAGATACAAGTAAATAGCCAACAGAGAACATACCGTACCTAAAATAAATTTAGTTAGCGAACTTAGGGAATAAGATGAAAGTTTCATAATATTTATTTATTGTTTAATTAATTTACAGCTTTTATAGTTTCAGTACATCTTCCCACAGCAAATGCGACATAAGCTATAAAGCAAGGATGAAAACTACATGCAATATCACAAAACAAATCCGACTCGCATCTCATCTTTGCTTGCGCATAAAACTCAGTAAACTGTTCTTTAGTACAACTCCAAACAATTTCAGACCCTTTTATACTAGACGAAAACGAATTAATAATATCATTTTTACTAAGAGATAAATTAGCGCTTTTGATCAATTTACCGTTTAAGTATTGATCATTAAAAAGTATGCTTCCATTTAAATTTTTTAATTTTAATCTCAAAGTATCTTTGATGAAAATAGTGTTCTTTTCTCTCATAATAGATAAATATGAATTATTTATTTTATCTCTTACAAAAAATATTTCACTTTTAGAATTTAGTTGATTAGTATGGCTTAAAGTAATTAGAAGCCCTTCTAAATTTCCTAAATTTTTAAACTTAACTTTTTGATAAACCGCATTATCATAGGAATACTTGCCGTAATCATGCTGTTCGGAAAATTTAAATTGACTTACTAATACATCATCCTTGTTTACACTTTCAATCGTTTCAATAATTGGAAGTTGCGCAAATTTACTTTGCACTTTAACTTCGACTAATTTCTCATCTTGGGGTATGGACTCGTTTTTTTTACACCCAAATAAAATAAATACAAATAACATCATAAATACGGATAAGCCCGTACAGCCGTTTTGAAGATTTTTTATCTGATTCATATAAATTGATTTAGCTGTAAATGTATACGCTACAATAACTGCTTATTCAAGTATTAATTCCAAGAATTTGACCTATAAATGCCTTGTATTTCTTAAAATAGGGGTAATAAAAAAGCCTGTCTCGTTTAATCGGGACAGGCTTGGTAGAAGTATAAAATATTTAAATCGCTATTTCAAATTTTTGCTTAAAAATGCTCCTAAGTCGGCACCTCTTAAATCTTTTGCTATAATTTTTCCTGCAGGATCTAAAATGAAACTTGCTGGAATACTTTGAATACCAAATTGAACGGCTACTTCATTTTGCCAATACTTTAAATCACTTACATGCGTCCAAGTCAATCCATCTTTTTTGATTGCCTCTAACCACTTATCCTTACTGTTATCTAAACTGACACTTAATATGGTGAAGTTTTTTGACTTAAAAGTATTGTATTCTTTTACCAAATTTGGATTTTCAGCGCGACAAGGTCCGCACCAGCTTGCCCAAAAATCAACCAACACATATTTTCCCTTAAATGAGGATAAGCGAACCGGTTTGCCATTTTGATCATTTTGCGTAAAATCAGGCATAGCAGATCCTATTTTTCCAAAACCACTTGATACTAAGGTTTTGCTAATTACATCTGCAAAAGGTCCTGTTTTGGCATCCCCTTCTAGCAATTCATAATAGCTGGACAACTGATCTTTAATGGATGGAAATATATTAGCATATTGAAATAAGAAGAAGGTGGTCACTGGAGATGACTTATTAATTCTACTCATATTTTCATAAGTAAAAATTAAATCCTTGGACTGACCTTCTGCAATTTGCGACAAGGAGTCCTTAGTTTTTTCATTTTTCTCCCCTTGCACTGCCGCTAAATTTTTGAAATAAGCTTCCATCTTTGGGTTCATCACTGCCATATAGGATTGATACACACTATGACTTTGTGAGCCTTGGTATTGAATGGTATTAGGCGTTTGAATATCCCCTGAGATACTTACTTTCTCATTACTTATAAACAAAGGAAGCTTTGCTTGTATGCCACTAAATCCAACAATAAAGATACTCGTAAAATTAGTACTTGCTTTTAAGACAAATTTTCCGCCCATTGCTTTTACTGATGCAACTTCTTTATTACCCATCCCATCTAATAAAGTCACCACCGTACTGTCTGGTAAATTTTTTAATTCCCCATTAATAACAATTCCCTGTGCACTTAAATTTGTATAAATACACATTACTAAAAACCCAATTATCCATTTTTTCATAAGTATCATTTAAAAAATTGAAATGTAAATATAAGTAATTTAACCTTGATGTCTTTGTTTTAAAACTTTTGCGATATCGCTAAGCTGGTAACCCTTTGCTTGTAATAAAATCATGTAATGAAATAATAAATCAGCAGATTCATCTAAGAATAATTTTGCATCATCATCTTTGGCTTCTATCACTAATTCGACTGCTTCCTCACCTACTTTTTGGGCAATCTTATTAATCCCCTTAGCAAATAAGCTAGCAACATAAGAACTCGATGGGTCTGCATTTTTACGTGACCCAATGATTTGCTCCAATTGATATAGAAATGAAAAATCATTTTCTGCATCCTCACCCCAGCAAGTCGCTGTCCCAGTATGACAAACCGGACCTAATGGAACCGCTTGAATGAGTAAAGTATCTTCATCACAATCAAGTGCCATACTTATATATTGGAGAAAATTGCCACTTTCCTCCCCTTTCGTCCATAACCTATTTTTTGAACGACTAAAAAATGTAACATTCTTTTGTGAAATAGTTGCATCCACCGCCGCTTGATTCATAAAACCTAGCATCAACACATTCTTAGTGTTCGCATCTTGAATAATTGCAGGGACCAACCCATCCGCATATTTTGTAAAATTGATATTCATAAGTAAAATTAAGTAAAGTTTGGGTTCGAAATAAACTTAAAGACGAATAGGTATTCCTTTATTGTTTAAATATTGTTTTAAATCTGGTATTGCCAATTCCTTATAATGAAATATACTCGCCGCCAATGCTGCATCTGCTTTACCTGTTGTAAAAACATCATAAAAATGTGCCGACTCCCCGCCACCGCCTGAAGCAATAATAGGCACAGACAAACTGGAGGAAATTGTTGCAGTAATATCTAATGCAAACCCTTGTTTGGTACCATCATGGTTCATGGAAGTCAACAAAATCTCACCGGCTCCTAAATCAACCGCTTTCTTTGCCCATTCCGTAGTTAAGGTGTCTGTTTTTTGACGACCTCCATTTAAATATACATACCAGTTACCATCTGCCTCACATTTGGTATCAATCGCCAAAACCACAGATTGACTACCAAAGTTTTTTGCAAAGCTTTTAATAATAGAAGGATTTAAATAGGCTGCTGTGTTTATAGAAATTTTATCTGCCCCATTTTGTAATAATATACTTACATCTTCCTCGGTTTTGATTCCTCCCCCCACGGTAAATGGGATATTAATTTTATGTGCAATTTTATTGACTAATTCACTTAAGGTTTTTCTTTTTTCTACCGTTGCAGTAATATCCAAAAATACCAATTCATCCGCGCCTTGTAATGCATATAGCGCAGCTAATTCAATCGGATCTCCTGCATCCCGCAATTCAGCAAAGTTGACCCCTTTGACAGTGCGGCCATCTTTGATATCTAAACAGGGTATGATTCGTTTGGTTAACATGTGATATTTTTTAATTTAGCCGCTTAATTAAAACTAGCCAAATCATTAATTGTAATTTTATTTTCATAAATCGCCTTACCAACAATTGCTGCACTGCAGCCAATTTCCTCCAATTCAATTAAATCATCTAAGGAACTCACCCCGCCACTTGCAATTAAATTTAAAGTGGGGAATTGATTGATTATTTTTTCATATAATTCAATCGAAGGTCCTTGTAGTTTACCGTCCTTTTGAATATCTGTACAAAACATTTGGCTTACGCCTTTGTCCATATACATTTTCATAAAATCAAATACGGTGATATTGGTTTTTTCCAACCAGCCACCAATAGCAATTTTTTCTTCAAAAACATCAGCACCCAACATAAACACTTCTGCCCCAAACCTGGAGATCCACTCTTGAAATAATTCCGGATTTTTTACTGCCAAACTTCCAATAGTAGCATAAGTAGCGCCCGATTCCAATACCATTTTCAAAGTTGCTTCCTTTTTTATACCCCCACCAAAATCAATCTTCAATGAAGTTTGCGTGGCTATTTTTTCTAACACTTTCCAATTCACCACTTCTCCAGCTTTTGCACCATCTAGATCAACCAAATGTAAACGCATTAAACCAATCCCCTCAAAAGCCTTTGCAACTTCCAATGGATTTTCATTGTATATTTTTTTTTGCGCATAGTCGCCTTCCGTTAAACGAACGCACTTCCCTTCAATAATATCAATGGCTGGAATAATTTGCATATTTGTGTTTTGTTTAAAGTGCGATAAAGTTTTTAATAATTTGTTCCCCTACCAAGGCCGACTTTTCTGGATGAAACTGTACCCCATAAAAATTATCTTTTTGCAATGCAGCGCTATAAGTTAGAATGTAATCAGTTTTAGCAATGGTATGCGCACCTATTGTTGCATAATAACCATGTACAAAATAAGCGAAACTATTTTCTGGAACGGAGGTAAATAAATCGGTTTTAAAATCACAAATAGTATTCCAACCCATTTGTGGTATTTTAAGCGCAGGCGCAGCAGTTGTAAACTTTTGAACCTGTTCATTAAAAATTCCTAAGCAAGGGGTATCATTTTCTTCAGAATGGCTACACATTAATTGCATACCAAGACAAATACCTAATACGGGTTGTTTTAATTGGGGAATTAATTTATCTAAATTGCGTTCCTTTAAATATTGCATCGCGGTACTTGCTTCCCCAACTCCAGGAAAAATTACTTTATCTGCAGATTGTATCAGCGAAGGATCATCAGTCACCAGGGCTGTCATACCAATCCTTTCCAATGCGTACAAAACGGATTGAATATTACCTGCATTATATTGTATAATAACTGTATTCATTGTCAATTAATTTCCCAAAACGCCGTTTAAAAATTGTTTTGTTGTTTCACCAACATCTTCCCCCTTCGACAATGCATTAATATAAGCTGACCCAATAATTGCACCATTTGTAAATTCATTTACTGCATCAAAGCTTTGCTTATCCTTAATCCCAAAGCCTACTAAGATTGGATTTTTCAAATTCATTTGTTGCAGCCTTTTTAAGTATAGCGCAACTTGGGAAAAATCCTTATCCTTTCCAGTGGTTGCAGATGAACTTACTGCATATAAAAATCCTGAACTTAAACTATCTAATTTTCTTAATCTTTCATCCGGGGTTTCAGGGGTAACTAGAAAAATAAAGTCAAGTCCATTGTCTTTGATGGTCTTTCCATAACTGTTTTCAAACTCAAACAAAGGTAGGTCAGGCAAAATAAGTCCATCCACACCCACTTCCTTAGCACGCTCACAAAAAGCTTCAAAACCAAATTGTAATATTGGATTCATATACCCCATTAATACGACCGGAATATGAATTGTTTTGCGCATTTCACTTAATTGCTCAAATAATACCTGCAAGGTCATGCCATTTGACAATGCATGAAGACTACTTGTTTGAATCACTTCTCCGTCGGCCAATGGATCACTATAAGGCATCCCCAGCTCAATAATATTTGCACCGTTTGCTTGTAAACTTTCCATGATCTGCAATGTACTATTCAAATGAGGATACCCTGCCGTACAATATACATTCAATACGCGCTTTGATTGTTCTTTAAATAAATTTTCTAATCTTGACATAGTTTATATTTTCATTTTAGATTTTCTTAGTTCAATTTACGTTTTGAAAATCTCATTTTATTTATTGTATTAAAACCCCGAATTAAATTATAAGTGCAATTACTAGTATAATTACATATGTAATTATAAATGCTCCATATAGGTTGCTAAATCCTTGTCGCCTCTTCCACTTAAACAAACCACCACCACATCACTTGGTTTTAAACCTAATTTAGGCAATACCGAAAAAGCATGCGCTGTTTCTAATGCAGGAATAATGCCCTCAATTTGTGAAATATGAAACGCAGATGCCAGCGCTTCTTCATCTGTGGCACTTAAAAAAGTACCTCGCTTGCTTTCATATAAAAACGCGTGCAATGGTCCAATACCTGGATAATCCAAGCCTGCTGAAATACTATGTGGTTCTACTACCTGACCATCACTGGTTTGCATGACAATACTTTTACTACCGTGCAAAATACCATGCGTTCCAAGTTGGGTGGTAGCGGCGCTTAATCCTGAATATACGCCATGACCAGCTGCTTCAACAGCAACTAATGCAACGCTTGGTTCATTTAAAAAATGATAAAATGCACCCGCTGCATTACTACCCCCACCTACACAGGCCACAACGTGCGTAGGTAATTCATTCCCTAGTTTTTCCAATAACTGGCTTCTCATTTCTTTACTTATCACACTTTGAAAACGAGCAACCATATCCGGATAAGGATGAGGCCCTACTACGCTACCAATAATATAATGCGTTTCATTAGGCTCATTGATCCAAGCACGTATCGCTTCATTGGTCGCATCCTTCAATGTTTTACTACCGCTTTTGGCAGGCACTACCGTTGCGCCCAGCATTTTCATTCTTGCTACATTGGGCGCTTGTCTTTCAATATCCTTTTCCCCCATATACACGACACATTCCATTCCCTTTAATGCACAAACTGTTGCAGTGGCTACGCCATGTTGCCCTGCACCTGTTTCCGCAATAATTTTAGTTTTACCTAATCTTTTTGCCAAAACAATTTGACCAATGGTGTTATTAATTTTATGGGCGCCTGTATGACACAAATCTTCCCGTTTCAAATATATATTTGCCCCTATTTCTTTGCTTAATCTTTCAGCGAAGAAAAGTGGCGTTGGCCTGCCTACATAATCTTTTAATAAGGCATCCACCTCAGCTATAAATTTAGGGTCCTGCATAATTTCCAAATACTGGGCCTTGAGGATTTCCACATTTTTAAATAACATCTCAGGGATATAGGCCCCACCAAATTCACCATAGTATCCCTCGATACTAGGATTTTGATAATTTAATTGCGTGTTAAATACTTGCATTTATAAATGTTTTAATTAATTCTAAATTTTTTATTCCTGGAGTCATTTCAAATTGACTGTTGATATCAATCACTGATAAACTTTTTCCTGCTTTTGTTTTTTGCAATACTTCAATGCCGTGCGCATCATTTGGACCAATACCGCCACTTAAAAAATAGGGCTTATTAAACTCGGTATTTTTGATCAGTTCCCAATTAAAATGTTGTCCTGTACCTCCATACAAAGCACTATCCGTATCAAATAGATAAAAGCTTGCTGCATTTTCGTATGCTGCAAAATCGGGTAAACGATTACCCACCCTAAATACCTTAACCACCGGAACTATTTGATTAATTGTTGTACAATAATCAGCATCCTCATCGCCATGCAATTGCACTAAATCCAATTTGGCTTTGCTAATGATGTCCATCACATGCGCCAAAGTTTCATTTACAAATACACCGACTTTTTTTGCATACCCTGGTTTAAACGCAGATAATTGTTCTACTGTCAACTGATTTAATACATAACGCTTTGAAGGCGCATAAAAAATAAACCCAATAAAATTTACCTTCATTTCATCAAGTGCGATGGCTTGCGCCAAATCAGTAATACCACAAACTTTATATTGCATGGCTACTTGATTTAATTTGTGATGCAAATAATTCAAAAGCTTTTGCCGGATCAGTTTGTTTCATAAAATACTCCCCCATTAAAAATCCATCAAACCCTTCCTTTTTTAATAACTGAAAAGTAGCCAGATCATAAATACCGCTCTCTGCTATACTTAATTTGTTTTTAGGTAATCGACTTCGTAATTGTAAAGAATGTTCAATATTTACTTCAAATGACTTTAAACTACGATTATTCACCCCAACGAAATCAACTTCATCACATATATGCTCCATTTCAGTTTCGTCATGTATCTCCAATAACACTTCTATCCCTAATTGCTTTGCAGTAGCCGCCAATAATTTCGTTTCGGCAGGCGTTAAGCAGGAGGCAATTAATAAAATAACAGAAGCCCCATAAGCCTTGGCTTCAATAATTTGAAACTCATCAATAATGAATTCTTTACGCAATACTGGCGTCGTATTTTTTACGGCTATTGCTAAATCATCCAAACTGCCACCGAAAAATTGGGTATCTGTCAATACAGAAATTCCTGAAGCACCAAAATCACTATATGCTTTGGTTACTTCATGAACCATCGCCGTATTATTAATAATGCCTTTAGAGGGAGATTGTCTTTTGAATTCAGCAATAATGCCCGTTTTGTTTGGATCAACTAAATTTGATTTTAGGGAATAACCCGCTTTTGTAAATAAAGGCATGGCTTCAAGCTCCCCAATAGAAATTTGCTTTTTTCGTTCTGCTACTTCAACGAACTTTTGGGCAACAATTTTTGCTAAAATATTACTGCTCATTGTAGGCTAATTAATTTTTTTAAACAATTATTAGCCGCACCTGATTCCAAACTATTCACCGCAGCTTGAAAAGCTAATTCATAATTTTCATACTTACCTGTCACATGCAACGCCATGGCAGCATTCGCCAACACCACCGCATTTTGAGACCAGGTCCCTTTTCCTTCAATAATATTTTTAAAAATAGCAGCTGCCTCGGCTACGGTATCGCCCCCTTGTAGTTCCGCAGCAAATACACGCTTTTTACCTAGTTGGTAGGGGGTTTTAATCGCCTCGCCAGTATTAGATAATATTTTTGTATCCGTTGTTAAGGAAATTTCATCATACCCATCTAAACTATGAATGATGGTGAATTCCTTATCTAATAACTGCAACACATAATTATATATTCTGGCCATTTCTAAATTATACACCCCAATTAATTGAAATTTTGGTTGTGCTGGATTTACAATAGGACCTAACATATTAAAAAAGGTACGTACCCCTATATTTCTTCTTAATGGTCCAACTGTTTTTAATGCTGGATGAAATAATGGCGCGTGTAAAAAACAAATGCCCGCTTCCTTTACTTCATTTGCTAAAGCAGCTTCCTCATTTTTAAAAATATACCCCAATTGCTCCATCACATTGGAAGATCCACTAATACTTGATGCCCCATAATTGCCATGCTTAACTACTGGCTGACCAGTGCCCGCCACAATAAAACATGCTAATGTTGAAATATTAAATGTGTCCTTGCCATCTCCCCCCGTTCCAACAATATCAATGGCATTATCAATTCCCAAATTTACTTTAACCGCTAAGGAAAGTAACGCATCTCTAAAACCCATTAACTCATCAATGGTAATACTACGCATCAAATACACAGTAATGAATGAAGTAATTTCATGCTCATTGTATTTACCATTAGAGATGTCCACCAACACTTCCATTGCTTGCGCTCTAGTCAAGGATTTGTGTTCGAATAAATATTGTAATATTTTTTTCATCTTATTTGTAATGTTCAAATGTTTTTTCTTCTATTTTAATCAATGTCATTATTCCCTTATTCATCAATTTCATCTTTAGCAAATGGGGGCTTTTAAATTTTTAACCAGTTATTGATAATTTTACTTCCCTCAGGTGTCAAAACACTTTCAGGATGATATTGCACCCCTTTAACATCGTATGTTTTGTGCTCCAAGGACATGATATATCCATTTTCATCTTTAGATGTGACAATCAAATCAGCAGGGAAGTTTTTTTCGTCCACCACCCAACTATGGTATCGTCCCACACTAAATTTAGCAGGTAAGCCTTCAAATAATACCGAAGGGGTTGTTAATTCAATAGGGGTTGCGATGCCATGGTATACTTTTGACAAATTAGTTAATTGCCCTCCAAATGATTCTCCGATGGCTTGTTGTCCCAAACAAACACCAAATATAGATTTACTAGCAGCGTATTCCTTAATGAGCGGCAATAATAAGCCTGATTCAGAAGGAACGCCAGGGCCTGGTGATAATAAAATTTTATCATAGGCTTTAACTGCTTCTAATGCAATTTCATCATTGCGAAAAACTTCTACCACTGCTTTTGGTGCTAATTCTTTAATTAATTGCACCAAGTTGTAGGTAAAGGAATCGTAATTGTCAAATACTAATATTTTCATTTTCACTTTATTTTTTCTGTCTGAGTTAACCCTTTATTATTTTTTTTACTTTGATTTAGATCAAAATATTTTTCAGTTTTTATTCGTGTATTTTTTCGGCCAACACCATCGCCATTTTTAATGCATTTAGCTTGTTGTTTACTTCCTGCAATTCGTTTTCAGGTATACTTGCTGCAACCACCCCAGCACCTGCCTGATAAGTCAAAGTGTTTTGCTGACTCAAAAAAGTACGAATCATGATTGCTTGATTACAACTGCCATCAAAACCTACAAAGCCAATACAACCTCCATAATAGGATCTTTTGGTAGGTTCCATGCCATCTATTAACTGCATTGCTTTAAATTTAGGCGCACCACTTAATGTACCTGCTGGAAATGTCTTTGAAACCAATTGAAATGGATTTGCATCTTTTGCTACCGTTCCTTCTACCTCACTTACTAAATGTATCACATGACTATAATAATGTACCTGACGATAATGCTTTACGTGCACATCGCTACATACCCTACTTAAGTCATTGCGTGCTAAATCAACCAACATCACATGTTCTGCATTTTCCTTTGGATCATCCAATAACTTTTGGGTCATTAATGCATCTGTTGCTTCATCCCCACTTCTTTTAAAAGTTCCTGCAATTGGATGCACCACCGCTTTGCCATTTTTAATAATGATTTGCGCTTCAGGCGAAGATCCCATCAATTTATAATCACCGTAATCAAAAAAGAACAAATACGGTGAAGGGTTAATATTCCGTAAAGTGCGATAAACATTAAATTCATCTCCCTGGAAGGATTGTTGAAATCTGCGACTTAATACAATCTGAAACACATCCCCTCTCATACAATGTTGAATACCTTGCTTCACCACTTTTATAAATTCATCATCCGTTTGATTTACGCTTTCTGCTCCTTTGATGAAAAAAGGATATTGCGGCACATCCTTACTTTTAATAAAAGACATCAAAGCGTTATATTCGGAATCAATCCCATCTATTTTATTTTCACAGATGTATATCTCGTCTTTAAAATGATTAAACGCAATCACGTATTGATACAATCGATAGCGCATTAATGGAATGATAGCTGCTTCCTTTTTAAATTGAATAGAATCAAAAAATGGAATGGCATCATAGGTTGTATAACCATACAAGCCTTGCCCAAAGGAAGCTTCCTTCAAATTGGCTGGCTTTAATTCATATTGTTGCATATAGGACCAAATGCGATCAGGCGCATCATGCACATTATTGATGGTTTCTTTTTCAGGCTCTTGGTTCGGATATTTGTATTCAATCTGATTTAAAGATGAAATCTCAATTCCCCCAATGGCATTTACCCCAATAAATGAATAGCTATTTTCTGAAGCATGCGAATCGGTACTTTCTAATAAAATAGTATCACGAAAACGATCCCTTAAGCGCAGGTAAATTCCTACCGGTGTAAAGGTATCCGCTAACATTTTAGTGACTTCCGTTTGTATTACAATTTTTTTCATTTTTCCCTTTGCTCATTTAGTAAAAAAAATAAACCCCAACATTGCTGTTAGGGTTTATGTATAATTTGACAATATAGTTATGTCACTACAATACCCTAACGGATTTTGTATGCCACCACCATATATTGTTTGTTTTTATCATCTTAATGCAAATTTAAGGAAAATGCCATTATAAATCCAAAAAAAGATAAGGCTTAACCTATCAATTGTTAGCTAGGGACCAGTTGGTTGGTCTTACAAAACCCCCTTTGTACTGGGCAATTGGTCACTGTTTGGATTGCGACGCACTGCCATTTTAATGGCCTTGGCAAAAGCTTTAAAAATGGCTTCAATTTTATGATGTTCATTGTCGCCCTTACAACTGACATTTAAGTTGGCTTTTGCTGCGTCACTGAATGATTTAAAAAAGTGGAAAAACATTTCGGTAGGCATTTCCCCTACTTTTTCACGGGTAAAGCTAGCATCCCATACAATCCAGTTGCGCCCACCAAAATCAATTAATACTTTGGCTTCGGCTTCGTCCATAGGAAGTGCATAACCATATCTTTCCATACCTCGCTTATCAGCTAAACCTAAAGCAAAGGCTTCTCCCAAAGCAATACCCACATCTTCAATCGTATGGTGCTCATCAATATGCAAATCGCCATCACATTTAATCGCTAAATCGATGGAACCATGTCTTGCGATTTGCTCCAACATATGATCAAAAAATCCCAATCCAGTTTTAATATCCGCTTGACCAGTTCCATCCATATTTAATGAAATACTAATTTTAGTTTCCTTCGTATTTCTTTCATGTTGTACTTTTCGTAACCCTAATTTTAAAAAAGAATAGATGGCTGCCCAACTTTCAGTTTCCAATGCAATAGTGTCTTTATATTCAATTGCTTGCTCAGCAGTAAGTGCATGATTACCCGATTTAAAATAAATCGCTTTACATCCTATATTTTTTGCTAATAATATATCACTCCATCTATCGCCAATAACAAAAGAATTTGCAATATCAAAATTTTCATTGTTCATTAAATGCTGAACAAGAACAATACCTGGCTTACGCGTTGGTAAATTATCTTTGGCAAAGGAAGTATCAATTTTTATTTCATCAAAAATAAAATCTTCCGCCGCTAAAGTACGTATCATTAATTGCTGAAAAGGTTCAAATTGACTGGTTGGATATGCCTCAGTACCTAACCCATCTTGATTGGTTACCATGACCTTATAAAATCCTAACTCCGTAGCAATTTTATGTAAATTAGTGATTGCCCCTGGCACAAAACTTGTTTTTTCAATGTGATCTATTTGAAAGTCAGTAGCTGGCTCTTGAAGTATTACCCCATCTCGATCAATAAATAAAATTGGACGCATAATTTAAAATTTAACTCGGCAAAGCGATTCCCTACTTTGTAATTGTTTTTTGACTCCCTTTAATTCCTTGTTGCACTTGAACGGTGGTTACCTTTGTCGCTTTATTACTCCAACTAGTTCTAATATAACTTAATACGTCACTGATTTGTGCTGGCGTCAAATCAGGATTTGGGGTCATGGAATTACTATAATATAATCCATCCAACTCCACCCTTTCATTAAAACCATATTTTATTATCCGCACCAACCTTGTAATATCATTTCCTACTACATTGGTTGCCCCATCCAAGGGTGCATTCATATTTGGAACGCCACCCCCATCCGCTTGATGACATACCAAACATCTGGTCTCATATATTTTTTTCCCGTTTTCTACATTTTGCGCCTGTGTTTTAATTGAAACAAATAAAAACATCATCAAAGCGCCAATAACAAAGCAACGAATTTTACTATTATCCATATATAAATAAAATATTTAGAAAATTATTTTTGATAAGAAATTTTAAAAATGGACCCCTTGGTATCATCACTCACATAAATAGATCCATCAGGTCCTTGCGCCAAACCGCAGGGTCTTGCCTTAGCGCTGCGTGTGCTGGTAATTTTAGCACCATCCACCGTTCCTGCAAATCCATTGGCAAAAATTTCCCACTCCCCTGTTGCTTTGCCATTTTTAAAAGGAACAAAAGCAACAAAAAATCCTTCCTGAGGCAATGGCGCTCTATTCCATGAACCATGGAAAGTAATAAATGCCCCATTCTTATATTTTGCAGGAAATTGATTGCCTGTGTAAAATAATACACCCATCGGCGCCATATGTGCTGGAAATGCGACTGCTGGATTTTTAATATCACTCGCGCCTTCATTTTTACCATCCCC
>Ga0208942_1000026_pt1 | contig 76831 bp, 89 predicted proteins | sample GreLakmeSU08MSRF_FD_187704 | JGI IMG/M metagenome (GOLD analysis project Ga0208942, IMG submission 187704) | Freshwater lentic microbial communities from great Laurentian Lakes, MI, USA - Great Lakes metaG SU08MSRF (SPAdes) | ecosystem: Environmental > Aquatic > Freshwater > Lake | place: Great... | reverse complement strand
GGCGGAGGACGAGATTTAATTTTCCCTCATCATGAAAATGAAATTGCACAGTCAGAGTCATTTACAGAAAAGCAGTATGCAAAAATTTGGATGCATGTGGGAATGGTAACAATTAGTGGTGAAAAAATGTCAAAGTCACTTGGAAACATAAAATCAATAAAACATGTATTAGAAAATTGGGGATCAAATATAATTAGATTATTTTGTTTGTCAGGCCATTATTCTAAACCAATAGATTATTCAGAAGAATTACTCAAAGAAAATCTAATAAAATGGCGTCAAGTAGAAACATGTTATTTTGAATTAATTCACGCAAGTAATCAAAATACACAAATTCAAATTAAATCCATATTAGAGCAAACAAAAAATGAATTTGATAATGCACTAGAATCAGATTTCAATACACATCTTGCATTATCTGCTTTTTTCAAACTTGTAAAAGAAGTAAATTATTTGGCAGCTAGTGAAAAATTAGGCTCAAATGACGCACAGGAGATCATTCCAGAATTTCAAAGAATGCTTGAAATTTTAGGACTTGTAATTCCAAAAATAACTTTGACTGAAAAAGAAAAAGTAGATAATATAATTATTGCAAGAGAACAATTTAGAAAAGAAAAAAAATTTCAAGAAGCAGATAAAATTCGAGATACATTATATGAAATGAATATAGAGTTAATTGATCATGCTGGAAAAACAATTTGGATTCAAAAAGAAAAAATTAATGCAGACATACAAGCAAAAAAAATTAATTAAGAAATACAATTTTAAAATTAAAGATAATTTTAAACAATACACAAAATTTATTTAAAAAAAAAGTAAAAAATATATTAAAAATTTTAAATTATTTTTTTGTTGCATTAACTAGTGATACCACATCTCTATCTCTTAATTGATAGTCTACAGGTAATCTTAAATTATATCTTAAATCTTTACCATAAAGTAACCCTTTAGTAAGATCTGTATGAATTTCCTTTGCAAGATCTGCAATTGTTGCACCAGCCTTTAGTAAAATCAAATCAGGTAAAATACGTCCTTTTTTATCTGAAAGATGTTTTTCATCAGCTACAGGATAAATTGAATTCATTTTTAAAAGTTTGAAAACAGCTACATTTATGGCAAATTGGACACCTGTCCGCATGTATTCACCCATAATTCCTTTTTTGATAAAATCTAATGCGTTAATTTGTTTTTCATTTAGATCTTGAGATTTAATTATTTCAAATTGTTCAGAACCTGGAGAATACTTGATAAGCCCCTTTTGTTCGGCTCGTCGTAAACTAAATTCACTATCTCCACTAGCAGGAATTATAATTGAATCATTATATCGTTCTCGCAGTCTATTGAAATTTTTATCTGCACCCTCAACATCTATTTTATTTGCCACAATCAAAGTCGGTTTTGATATTTTTCGAATGTATGAGGAGAGTTTTTTGGTGTCAATCATATCAAAATCATCAAATGTCTTTTCATTTAATCCAAGTACAAGTAATGCATCTTTGACATGGAATTGATTTACACCTATACCACGATACAAATCTGTAATTGCATCAACTACACTAGAACCTGTTCGAATTAACTTGGAAACTTTTTCCCTATTACCTTCCAAAATTTTATGATACCACATGGTTAATTCCTCCTCAATGTCCGCAAAATCAGAGATCGGATCACCAGTTCCAACTTCACTGATTTTACCAGAGGAATCTATACCTCCTGAAGCATCAACTACATGAAGTAATGCATCGGATTGTGCAGCAATTGAAAGAAATTGATTTCCCAACCCTTTACCTTTCCATGCATCCTTGATCAGACCAGGCAAATCAATTAATTCCACTGGAATGTATCTCCAACCTTCAACACATTTTGAATTATTTGGATTATCTTGAATTTTAAATTCAGGGTGCACACACAAAGTAATCGCATTAGCAATTCCAGTGATAGGTTTTTTTGTAGTAAATGGGTAAGATGAAATTTCTTCAGATGACAAAGTAGCTGCGTTATAAAAAGTAGTTTTACCAGTATTTGTTTTACCTATCAGTCCAAGTTTAATTGGCATGATTTGTTTGCAATTACAGAATATTTATCTCTGCCTAGATATCAGAGTCGTTAATTTTTTGAATAATCTTTTCTAGTGTTTGTTTTAATTCCTTTATTGACCACTCTATATCATCAGTATCTTTTTTTGATAATTCACTTTTCCATTTATCTAAAACAGTATTTGCTATTTCTGAGCAATTGTAAAGTAAATTCCAATAAGGATGGTGCTCAGCTGTGGCATATGCAAGTTCAGACATATCATTTAATCCATTTTGAGCTCTTGCAAGTGCAGTGATATTTTCACCAAAAATTTTTAAAATATTTGCATCAAGATCTTTTTCAACTTTTAATGGAGTATTATTTTTTTCATGTTTACTAACTAATTCAAGTAAATCAGTGTAAAAATTATCAAAGCTAGTCATTTTAGAATAATCTCTGATGCTCTGCCAGCATACATCTGTTAAAGACAACTTTAATACCATTGTCTTGAGCTAGTTTCTCAGCTTGAATATTATGAATTCCTTCTTGAAGCCAAATTACTTTGGGGTTTTTCTTTATTATTTCCTCTACTAAAGAAAGTACAAATTCAGATGGTCTAAACACATCTACAATATCAATATCTTGAGAAATTTGAGAAATTGTACTAAAACATTTTTTTCCTAAAATCTGATCAGTTGTTGGATTTACAGGAATTATATCAAATCCTTGATCTAAAAGATATTTTGGCACATAGTGTGCTGCCTTTTCCTCATGTTTAGACATACCAATTACTACCACATGTTTTAAACAAAGTATATCTCTAATTTCCTCATCACTGTGGGAATCACGTTCCATAAAAAATCTTGAGTGAGGTAGAATATAATTTTTGAAATGAGAATAACGCATATGCTAAAAATTGCTAAATAAAATACAAAATAAGAAAATAATTAAATGTATTAATTCAAATTTCAAATATATGGGCAGATAAATCAAATATATTTTAAAATTAAAAACCAAAAATGAGTTGAATAAAGCAGAAAAAAGCATTAATCGTAGGGTATTTTAATAATAAGAAAATCAATATCGTATGGAATACACTCCAGAAGAGCCAAAAGATGTAATTGTGCTAGGCGCGATAAAAAAAGGAATTAAAAAATTTGATGATATACGAAAAGCAGCCCAGATAGATGCTAGTGAATTAAATGAAATTCTTGAAAAATTAGAAAAAAGAGAGCTAATCACCGTAGAAGAAAAAAAAGGATTGTTTGGTAAAAAAATAGAGATAAAAATTACAGATAAAGGATCTAATGAAGTAGAGGCAAGAATTCATGAATTACAAAACAAATGGGACCAAATGTCACTGATTTACAAAACTGGGGATAAAGGAAAATTAAAACAATACATGGATGAGAATAAATCAATTCTTCCAACAATGCTCTTTTTTGGAATAATGGATATGATGATGTTTTCAATGATGTTTGGAATGATGGGAATGATGATGACAGATTACGTTCCAGCAGAAAGTATCCCAAGTGATGCGAGTGGAGAGGTAGGTTCAGATTCGGGTTCAGATGGTGGCACAGACACGGGTTCTGACAGTGGCGGGTTTGACTTTGACGTGGGTTTCTAAGTTTCATAAAGTGAATATTTTATACTTGATACAAACAACAAATACGATTGATGTATAATTCGTATAAAAATTCAAGTCTAGTCAAAGTATTATCGTTTCTAAAATCACACAACACAGAATATCTTTCAGGTCAAGATTTGAGCGACGTATTAAAAATTAGTAGAGTTGCAGTTTGGAAAGATATAAAAAAAATTAGACAGTTAGGATACAAAATAGAATCAAAACAAAAACTAGGATACAGATTGGAATCAAATACAGATAGATTACTACCATGGGAAATCTCAACTGGGTTAAAGACCAAAATATTTGGAAAACAAACATATTTTTTTGACTCTATAGATTCTACTCAAACTCAAGCAATGAAAATGGCTTCAGAAAATGCAGATAGTGGAACAATAATAATTGCAGAAAGACAAACAGATGGAAAAGGACGACTAAATAGAAAATGGATTTCACCCAAGGGAGGGATATGGCTTTCAGTAATTTTACGTCCAAAATTTGATATATCAGTAATTACATTATTTCCAATAGCTTCTGCTTTAGCTTTATCAAACGCAATAGAGGAAACACTTGGAATAAAATCAGAATTAAAATGGCCTAACGATATCACAATTAAAAACAAAAAAGTTGCAGGAATATTAGTTGATGCTTCAATAGAATCAAATAAAATTGAAAATATTATTTTAGGTGTTGGAATAAATTTTGATGTCGATGTAAAACAAATCGAAAAAATTTTAAAAGATACACCGAATTTTTATGGAGTCGCATCACTAAGTGAACAAAATAAAACAGTTAAACCGATTTTACTAGTACAATCATTTTTAAGAGAGTTAGAAGAAATTTATGATTTATTAAATACAGGAAATACAAAAAAAATCATAAAAGAATGGACTAAAAAATCATCAACTATTAATCAAAACATAGAAGTAAATACAGAAAATAGAAAAATCAAAGGCAAGGCAATTAAATTAGATGATGATGGGGCTTTAATTATTTTAGAAAAAAAGAAAAACATACGAATTACATCTGGAGACATTACATATATTTCTAAATTATAAAAGTAAATTATTTCTTAGATATTTTCACATCTTTAAATTTTATCTTTTCTTTGTTAATAAATTTTTTTCGTGGTGTTTTTTGTATAGAAGATTTTTTATTGTTTTTAGATGCAGTTAATTTTTGGCGGGATTTTTCACTAGAAATTAAATTAGAATGTTTTCTTAGTAGATTTTTGAGATCTTCATTTACATCAAAAAGCACTGAAATTGTATCATCCAGTGCATTTGAATATGTGCTATATGCAAATAATAGTCTGGATTGTTTTTGAGACAATTGAGCAAGATATTGATTTGAACGTAAAAGATTTGCAGATGTGATTAGTTCAGGCATATCTAAAACGGGTTCACCCAATTCAACTAACTCCAACTCAATATCTTCAATAGATTTATGAAGTTGCGAGATAATTTGAGGAATTTCCATATACGTTATCTAAAAAGAGGTATTTCTTTAATGATTAAAGAATTACTAGAGAAAAACAATGAATTTGCAATACATTATATGAATTAGCAAGAAGAATCACAAGTGAAAATAAAATACAAGTAAAATTGTGTAATTAATACAGTGATACGTATAATTTTTGGAATAATTTTATTAGGTTCTAGTTTTATCTCAATTCCAGCATTTGCACAAGTTGATGAACCAAAAATAATGTTCAAGGAAGCAAATGGTTATTTTGTCAAAGGAGAGTACACTAAGGCTATTGTCATATATGATGATATTTTAGAAATAACGCCAAATAATTTATCTACACTAAAAATGAAAGCTATCGCATTAAGTAATTCAGGATATCATGAAAAATCTTTAAAAGAATTTTTTAAAATTCTTCAATACAAACCAGAAGATATCACGGCACTTGTGGGCATGGGTGTCGGATTTGGATATTTGGGGGAATACAAAGAAGCAAAAGTGTATTTTGAGAAAGCAGCAACAGTAAAACCAAACAGTGTGGTGATTAACAATTATAATGAATATGCAGACAAGGTAATTAAAAAATATCCATATATTGCAACAGAAAAACCAGATAGAGTAAAAAAATATGTAGAAATAAAAATTCCAAATTGGATAAAAACAGTTACAAAATGGTGGTCAGAAAAATTGATTAGTGATTCAGAATTTGCATTCGTACTTACATTTGTAATTAAAAATAAAACGATGAAAATTCCATTAGAGAATTCATTAAATGAGACAGAATTTAGTATAGATTCAAATGAAATGCAGGCTATTGAGACGGAATCAAATAAAATACCAGATAGCATACGGGCAAATGCCTCTTTGTGGATAAATAATGAAATAAATGATCAACAATTTGTTTCAGATTTACAATTTCTAATAAATAAAAAAATCATAATTGTAGATATTGAAAAAACAAAAGATGAAATACAAAAAGAGAAAGAATATGATTATTATTTGTTTGACAGATACATACAAAAGATATCAAAAAATGTTTCAGATGAAAAAAGATACATTGAATTTCCAAATCCAAGTAAAGACGTAATTAAAAAATTTCTCAGAGATTACGTAAAGTGGAATTTTGAGGCAGAGGCAAAAATTGCCGCTAGTAACTTTCCACATCCAACATATAAAATCATAAATGGCACGTATGTTGTAAATTACAAAGTTTTTGTAAATGAACAACCGATCGGATTACCATTAGATCATATCAATACACTCCAAAATTCATTTGCGTATTGGGAAAAGCAGGAATTAGATACAAATGGAAATAAAGTCCAAATGAAATTTGAAGTTACAGGAAAAAAACATGAGGCAAACGTTTGGGTCACATGGATTGTACGAAATATCGGTGATGGAGTTCTAGGTCATGCACAATTGGGAAAAGGCATAGTAGAGGTCACATTGGGGGATTACAACTGTGACGGTAGTTTTGAATTGTATGATATTAAAACAGTTGAACAGATAATGACTCATGAGTTGGGGCATTCCATAGGATTGCGACACGTATCTGATGTAAATAACATCATGTACCCATCCATGAAACCAAATTATGCATACTGTTTGCTAAGTTGATTTTTTAAATTGCTATTTTTTGTTAATTATTATAGAGTCATTCATATTTTAAAAAATTAATCAGTAAATATGTCAAACAATGAAAATGCATGGTCAGATTGGCTGGATTTCAATGATGAAAATATAGCAAAAATTCCACAATTAGAAGGAGCATTTGTAATGCATGCATCAATGAAAATTTTATTTATAGGTGGTTCTGAAAATATGAGATTTAGTATTCAAGAAAAAAAGAATGAATCATGTACATCGATTGCTACAAGAGTAAAATTTATGAAAACATTATCATACAAACAAATTACAATAGATCTGATTAAAGATTATCAAGACAGGCATCAAGGAAAAATGCCTCAATGTATGTAAATAAAAAAAGATATAAATTTTTTATAATTTAAATTTCATAGTCCGTAAATATTCAAGTTTGTCCCAAGGGTAGATAATGTATTGATCATCTTTTGTTTTTTCAGCATAAACTAATTGTTTTGGATATATTTTACCGCGTCTTGCAAATATTGTAGCATATATAAAATTTGAAGGATCATTTACTTTGGCAATTATTTTCTTAAATGTATATCCTGAATCATAAATATCATCAACAAATAAAGAATCAGACGGAATTTTTTTTGGATTTACAAATATTTTATCAATTGCCATATGATCAGATAGTAATCTTGCGGGAATTAAACCACCGCGAGTTATAGTTGAAATACTTGAAAAATCTTTAGATAATGCAAGGATTTTCTTTGAGAGTAATTTGGATAATCGTTCAATATCGTTCCACGATATACTTTGATAATTAGTTTTCACAAGTAACACAAAATAAACTAGAATTAAGATGTATCAAATAGCAATCAATCTACAGCCCAGATTTTTTTATTTCTTCAACTAGTTTAAGAATTTTAAATGGCAATTTACCAAAATCTACATCTTTTTCGCAGGATACTAACAAGACATCATCATTTGCCAAAGGAAAACTCATCACAATTACTATTTCTCTATAAGATAATGAAAAATGCACCACACCAAATTCCTTGTCAAATTCATGACGCATACGAACTCTAAGAGATAATTCCATGAACATCATTTCATCTTGTTTTTGAGATTCCAAGGAGAGTATTCCAGTCTTCATACCCCCTGCAACTAGGTGTCCTCTACCATTGATGAATCTGGCGGATCTCATTTTTGGATCCAATTTTATAATTTTTTTACATATTGTTTCTAGTTCTTCAACATTAGCCATTTGTCTAATTAAACAAGCGATCTATTTATTGAGATCTGCTGTATAAGCAAGCCATGCAATCTTCATCTAAAGACATTACAGATTATTACAAACACGTTTCTCTGTTTTGGACAGATATCATTCATTTGATGGCAAGCAAACCACAAGCGTTAGCGTCAATTGGACCTATGCGGGCATTTACTTCAAACTCTAAAAAAATATCAACAGAATTAATCCAAATTAATGAAAATTTAATTGAATTTAACAAATTTGTAACAGAGTATTTTAAACAAATGTCAGAAACTTGGGGTGAAGCACAAAAAAAAGTCAATATCAAAGCACCAGATGTTCCACATGATATAGAGCAAATTGAAGCATTTAAGAGAATATGGATTGATATTTTTGATAATGATTTTACTGAATTATTTGATTCGGAAAAATTTGGAATCAATTATGGTCACTTGATATCAAAAGAGCTTGAACTTACAAAACATTGGAATAATATTTCAAATGTAATTTTAAAATCAGCAAATCTACCAAGTAAAGAAGAATTAGACGAGGTGTATAAAGAAATGCATTCTCTTAAAAAAAGAGTTACAAAATTAGAACTTGAATTAAAAAAGAAAAAAGATGTAAAAAATAACGATGGTGTGAAAAATGAATAATCAATCAAAATTAGATCCTAAAATTATAGAGGAAATGATAAAATTTAGTAAAAATATTATCAATGCGCCAAAATTAGTTTTAGCACCAGATGAAATTAGTTTAGAGGTAACTCCACACGATATAGTTCAAGAAATAGATAAAACACGATTATTACATTACAGATCACTTACTGAAAAACAGTACAAAACACCACTACTGATTTCATATGCGTTAATTAACAGATATCATATTTTAGACATACAGCCTGAAAAAAGTTGGGTCAGAAATTTACTTTTACAGGGATTTGACGTATACATGCTAGATTGGGGAACTCCAACAAACATGGACAAATATTTAGATTTTGATGATTATGTAAATGGATATTTAGATAACAGTGTTGAATTTATTAAAAACGAAACATCCACAGAAAAAATATCATTGCAGGGATATTGTACAGGAGCTACAATTGCAACAGCATATATCACATTGCATCCAGAAAACGTAAAAAATTACATTGCAACTGCACCTGTAATTGATGGGTGGCGAGATACTACAGTAATTAGTAATTTAGCCAAACATATGGACGTCGATAAAATGGTAGAAACGATAGGAAATATGCCTCCAGAATTCATGTATTATTGCTTTTCAGTACTAAAACCATTTGAACAGGGTATAGAAAAATATGTAAATTTTTTCAAAAATATTGAAAATAAAAAATTTGTAGATAATTTCTTACGAATTGAAAAATGGTTAGGAGACACACCCCCAATACCAGGAGAACTGTTTAGACAGTGGATTAAAGATATCTACCAAGATAATTTACTAATTCAAAATAAAATGTATGTTGGAGGAAATCACATAGATTTGAAAAAAATAGACATGCCCTTATTTACACAAATTGCAGTAGGAGACCATCTAGTTTCACCAGAATGTAGTATGCCACTTCATTATGCCGTAGGAAGTAAAGATAAAACACTAAAAATGTATCCGACAGGGCATGTAGGAATGATTGCTAGTTCATTATCACAAAATCAAGTATTGCCAGAATTAGGTAAGTGGCTTGTAGAAAGATCTTAAAATAAAATTATCTAATTAATTTTTGGATTAAATGCAGAAATCCACGATTTCAAAATGTTTCGATTGAGATCAGCATATGATCTTAGATTTTCATTAAAAGTTCGAATATTTTGCTGAGCAGCATCAATGGTTGCAAGCGTCATTTCATTTTGAATGGATGTAACTTTAACAAATTCATCAGTAGTTTTACAAATTGCTTGTTCAGTTGATTTTGGAATATCTGTCATAATACCGATTTTTTTTGCATATTCTTTTTGTAATGTAATTGTCGAATCAATCACACTCTCATATGCTTGTAAATATTCTTGCTGAATGTTTGTAATTGATTGATGATAATGGGGTACAGAGTGTTTAATGCCAGAAAATAATTTGATTAAATTTTCCTCATAAACTGAAAATATATCTTTAGGTCCATGTGTTTGTTCGATATTGCTCATTGTTTTGTTTCCTTATTTTTTGATTTTTTTGTAATTGGCAAAATTATAACTTGAACTAGATCGCCTTCACCTAATCCAAGTGCAGTTCGTTCTGCTTCAGGAATGGAAATTCTACCATTACTGCTAATAGTAGTTTTGTAAGCACCCCAATTCATAAAAGATGGAAGTAATTGACCAATTTGAAACATGGATTCGATATTTTTATTTTGCATAGAAGACATATTTTTTACGTATTCTGTTTGAGCATTTTTTGTATTATCTGCTACCTCTCTTAGAGTTTCCAAAGGATTGAAAGTTTGAGTATTTTGATTAAGCATTAAGGAACCAAAGTTTTTCATAAATTCAGTTTGTGCGCGACCACTTTTTTGAATCCAATCTTTAAACATGTCTGAAGGATTAAATTGGTTATAATTACCACTCATTACCTATTTTAGGAATAAATCGTATATAAATTAGACTATGATCGATTAAGAAAGTCCAAAACTTTTGAAGAAAATACTTTGGGCTCTTGAACATATGGAGTATGACCACATCCATCCATTATAAAAAATTGACAATTTTTGATACTAGATATAAAATCTTCAGCATATTGAATTGGGATCATTGGATCTTTAGAACCCCAAACAAGTAATGTTGGATTTAAAATAGATTCTAGTTTTTTCACAATAGTTTCAGAGTTTTTTAATCCCAACACAGCTGACATGAATGCTAATTTTGCATTTGGTAATTGCATTCTTTCAACAAATCCCTGAATAATTAAATCGTCTATTTTATTACCAGATGATTCCATCATCTCAAATACATTTTTTACACTTTGTGTATTTGGATATAATGCAGCCATGATGTATGCATCTAATGTTGGGGTGGGTTCTTTCATAATCCCTGAGGGAGATACAAGAATTAATTTTTCAACATTGTTTGGATTTGTAGAAGCAAAATGTATAATGATTTGACCACCTAATGAAGAACCAACAAAATTGGATCGTTTGATTTTCAATGCATCTAAAAATTTCCCTAGAAATGTTGAAAAAAAATCAATTGTATAATCTACAGAGGGTTTATCACTTTTACCAAATCCAATCAAATCTGGAACTATCACATGATAGTGTTTTGCAAAAATTGGAATTACGTTGTACCATCTTTCAGCAGATGCACCCAATCCATGAATTAAAACCAGAGTTTGTTCAGAATCGCCAGATTCCAGATACCTAATATTATTTCCATCTATTTGAACAAAGTTTTCTTTCATCAATTTAGCCTCAATCATATTAATAGTTAAGTTTAATCATGAATTCAAGGATCAACCAACATTATTTTACTAAATTTTAGCCCATGCCATGTTTCTGAAAATATTTTTGATGATATTCCTCAGCTTTGTAAAATTCAGGGGCAGGAACAATTTCAGTCACGATTTGTTTTTGAAATTTTCCGGATTGATCTAAATCAAATTTAGACTTTTGTGCAATATTTTTTTGTTCATCATTATGAAAAAATATAGCAGAGCGGTATTGATTTCCAACATCTGGTCCTTGTCGATTTAATGTTGTAGGATCATGATTATTCCAAAATACCTGTAATAGTTCATCATATGAAATTTCATTTGGATCGTATTCTACTTGCACAGCTTCAGCATGGCCAGTTTTATCAGTACAAACTTCATCATATGTTGGATCTGCTAATTTACCTCCAATGTAACCCACTTGTGTTGATTTCACTCCTTTAGTTTTACGAAGTAGATCCTCAACATGCCAGAAACACCCTGCACCAAATGTAGCTTTCATATCTTTCTGTGAAAGTTTATCAAATTAAAATGATTTGATTTCAATTGATAATTTGGAATGCAATATGGGTATTTTTAAAATAATAAATTGTGTTAGTTGTAGAATATGAATTAAAAAGTATCATCTAATTTACATTGGTAAAAATTTTAACTACATTCTTTGCTAAATTTTCAATATTGGATGAGGGTTCAGCTGAGATTAAAAGAAGAATTTGAGTAATTGGGAATGGAAAACTCACTAGAACAGCTTTATCACGTCTGGCTGCAATGTAGTTTATTGGGCCCAAGCTTTCGTCAAATTCATTTCGAATTGTAGCTTTTGATACAAATTCAAAAAAGGCGTGAAGTTTAGCTTCATCATGCTCATATGGAATTAGCCCATCTTTAAAACCGCCTGCAATTAGATTTCCAGTTTTATCTACAATTCCAGCAAATCGTATGTCCTTTTCCTGTAGTATCTGTGAACATTTTTTAGCATATAGTTTAATGCTATCATTATTTTGTGTGGACAACAGATTAGTGTCATTAATTCAAAAATAAAAATGTAATCAATTATTCAAATTAATCAGATTTTGCAGAGTATTTAATCAGTATTAGATCTTACATTTTATTACAACATAATCAATAATTTTTTGCTCAGATGCCTTTTTCATTTTAAGAATTGATGTGCATAGAATTTTTTCCACAAAATTCGGATATTTTTGCAAAATGGATTTTTTCAATTTATCTCTATTTTTTATATAATAATTAGCCATTGGTTCATAAACATATTTTCCGATTAATTTTTCCTCATTTATTGTAAAACCCTCGCGAGTCAAAAGTTTTTTTACATAATCCAATCCATAATGTTCTGAAGACCAAGTAAATTTCAGAATTCCTAATTTTACAAAAGAGGCTCCTGGAAGAATTACAGGTAATGCAAGTGTCAATATTCCATCAGATTTTAAAATTCGTTTTGATTCTGAGATAAAATCTTGTAAAGGTTTGAAGTGTTGTGAAGATTCTAATGCCAATACACGATCTACAGAATTATCAAAAAAGGGTAATTTTGTAGAAGTTGAATTTAGAAACTCTATATTTTTCTGATGACCTGAAAAAGATAATTGATCATAGTTGATATTTACACAGAATAGATCTAGTTTTTTATAATTATTTGTCCAAAATATTGCTGGTGCAGATAATCCACTTCCAACATCAACCGCATTTTTTGCATTTTCTAGTTCTGCAAGTTTACCAAAATATGAACAAAGGTTCTCTTGTGCAGAGATAGGGTCAAGAGTATTTTCCATCCAGTAACCAAAATTGAGCATTGAGCCACCTGTCGCAAGTTGCATTATTGGTGAAAGTGAATTGTAGAGATTTATGACATCTTTTTCATTTTTTCTCAGAGTCCAGAAAAAGACATCGATTGGGTTTATCAAGTTCAAAAAGATTTTCAAATTATCTTAAAAATAGATCTTAATAATTTCTAGGGTAATATCAGGCACGAGTGTGTTGGAATCCCATTATTTGAATTGTGGTAATTTCTTGAAATATACATTTTATGCGCACATAAATTATGTAAGATGAAAAATTCACTTTAAAATAGCATAATTAATGTTTGAAATTAATGAATGATTCCAATAAACATAGATAAAACCACTATTACTGGGTTTACAAATAGTTTTCATAGAGATCTATAGTGTTTCGTTAGACGTATAGTCCATAGGGACACACATAGAAATGCATGGTAAGTTATTTTAACTATAAAAAAGTATTCAGAATATGGATTTTACAAAATATCTAAATTGTCCAGATTGTAAAATCAATGTACCATATTGTACAAATCATAGAAAAGAAGTTGAGAAAATTCTAGGATTTCATCCCACTCAAAAATGATTTAAAAAATTTATTAAAATTAAATTAAATTTAATTGAACATAATAGATCATTTATAAAAAAACACAGGAAATATTTTTTGTTGAAACAAGATTTGTTGAAAAGTAGACATCGTTAAGAGTGATTAAAATAATTAATCAAAATCTATAGCATTCGCTAAGAGTGATTAAAATAATTAATCAAAATCTATAGCATTCGCTAAGAGTGATTAAAATAATTAATCAAAATCTATAGCATTCGCTAAGAGTGATTAAAATAATTAATCAAAATCTATAGCATTCGCTAAGAGTGATTAAAAAATATAATCATCGTACAAGTCGTGTATTTATTTCACTTTGTGAATTCAAAAATGAATTCATCGTGCATAGTCTCTATGTAAGTGGCTGAACCGATGTGTTGGTCTGTTAGTAAAGGCTGGCTCACCACTCGCCGAAGCTTGTGATCTACACCACCTTCCTATCAACGCAGTCTTCTGCTGCCGACCTTCATCTTACGAAAGGATGTCTTGTCTCGGGATGGGATTCGTGCTTAGATGCTTTCAGCACTTAGCCCAAATGGCTTAGCTGCCCGGCCTGCCTTATCAGACAACCGGTAAACCAGTGGCCACGCTACTCTGTTCCTCTCGTACTCGGAGTAACTTCCCCTCAGACATCCACGCTTCCATCAGGCAGAGACCGACCTGTCTCACGACGGTCTAAACCCAGCTCATGTTCCCTTTTAATAGGCGAGCAGCCTCACCCTTGGCCCCTGCTGCAGGACCAGGATAGGAAAAGCCGACATCGAGGTACCAAACCGCGGGGTCGATAGGAGCTCTCGCCCGCGACGAGCCTGTTATCCCTGGGGTAATTTTTCTGTCACCTCCGGGCCCCAATAGTGGGCACACGAAGGATCGCTAAGCCAGACTTTCGTCTATGAATTCCGTGCGTTTGGAAATCCATTCAGTCTAGTTTTTGGCTTTGCCCTCTTCAACGGATTTCTGCCCCGTTTGAACTAAACTTTGGGCCCCTTTGATATCTTTTCAAAGGGGTGCCGCCCCAGCCGAACTGCCCACCTGCACGTGTCTCCAGTCTTCTCTGGATAAGTGGTACTGCAAAAAGAGTCTGGTGTTACATCGTTGCTTCTTAACATCCCGGAGAACGTTAAGCATGGCTCCCAGATACCCTGTGCAATTTTTACTATACCACAAGCACAAGCTGCAGTAAAACTCCACGGGGTCTTCTCTCCCCGATGGAAGATGAAGGACTGTTCGTCCTCCTTATGTGGCTTCACCGAGTTGTAGGCGGGGACAGTGGGGCTCTCGTTGTTCCATTCATGCGCGTCGGAACTTACCCGACAAGGCATTTGGCTACCTTAAGAGAGTCAGAGTTACTCCCGGCGTTAACCGGCCCTTAGCTCGGTTGAACCCAAGTTTTAGGTACCGGCACCGGCCAGGATTCAGCGACTATACAAATCCTTTCGGACTAGCAGTCACCTGTGTTTTTATTAAACAGTCGGAACCCCCTTGTCATTGTAACCTGCGATCCCCATTCCTCATGAAGATTGCAGGCATCCCTTATACCTAAGCTACAGGACTAATTTGCCGAATTCCCTCGCCATACGGTATACTCGTAGCACCTTAGCTTTCTAAGCTAGCGCACCTGTGTCGGTTCTCGGTACGAGCATTGCACATTACTAACTACACAGTCTTTCATGGTCTCCTGGAATCAAGAAAACTTCGCTAACGCGAAGCCATTCGTGCCTCGGACTAGTTCTCGTCATTACGACACTCCCTAATCCTCGAACAGTTAGATACAACGATAGTTGTACTCCCCTTATCCGAAAGCTAACCATATAGCTCAAACGTATTGTGCAAGGTACTGGAATATTAACCAGTTTCCCATTCGATTTACTCTGTTGAGGTAAACCTTAGGATCGACTACCTCCAGGCTGATAACGCATTGCCTGGAAACCCTTGCGCTTGCGGTGGTATAGATTCTCACTATACTATGCTGTTACTGCCGCCAGGATCTGCAATAGAAACCGGTCCACAGGACGTCATCGCCCTGCTTCGACCCAATCACTACGCCAACCTACCATGAATCATCTACTGATAATTATCTAAAGTATCGGTATTTTGCTTTAGCCCCGTACATTTTTGAGGCATCCCCCCTCGGCAGGTAAGTTGTTACACACTTTTTAAAGGATTGCTGCTTCTGAGCATACCTCCCTGCTGTCTTGGCGAGAACACGCTCTTTGGCTTGACACTTAGCAAAAATTTGGGGACCTTAACTTCAGTTTGGGTTAAACCCCTTTCGGTCATGAGCCTTACGCCACATGAACCCGTGTCCTTGCTTCTACGATGTGTATCCGTTCGGAGTTTGAATGGAGGGTGAGGAATTTCTTCCCCGCGCCCCCCTATCAGTGCTCTACCGGAAACACTATCTCCACAAAGCACGCCCTGCGAGACGCTTCGGTTGGAACTAGCGATCGCCAGACTAGATTGGTTTTTGACCCCTATTCCCAAGTCACAACAACGATTTGCACGTCAGAACGTCTTAAGACCTCCAGCGGGCTTTCGCCCGCCTTCATCTAGCTCAGGAATAGATCGTCTGGCTTCTAGCCTAGCTGCCATGACTCAACGCACTTTCACACGCTTCTCCTCACTTCTTGCGAAGTTGCGAGAACTCGGTTTCCCTTCGCCTTCACCATTAAAGGTTTAAGCTTGCCATGACAGTTAGCTCCCTGGCCCGTGTTTCGAGACGGAACGCGTGACACTGATGATTAAAACATCAAATCGTCAGTTCTATTGCTAGAACCTCTAATTTGAAAAAATCACCTTTCATGCCACGCACGTCTGTAACCAATAGATTTCATGCACTTTTCATCCCCCTTCCGGGGTACTTTTCAGCTTTCCCTCACGGTACTAGTACACTATCGGTCTTGAGAGATATTTAGCCTCGGATGCTACTTTCACCCATATTCATTGCCCACTACCAAGGACAACTACTCGGGTATGAATAGGACCATTTCCACTTCGCTTAAGGGGGTATCACCCTCTGTGCCAGAACGTTTCAGATCATTTCAGCTGTGTTCCAGGATTCCATATTATCATACCAAAACACCACATCTCCCGAAGGATTCAGTTTGGGCTCTTTCCTTTTCGATCGCCTCTACTTGGGAAATCTCAATTGATTTCTTTTCCACGTGGTACTAAGATGCTTCAATTCCCACGGTTCGACTTCCATCACCATTGTAACGGAATACACTATGTGTAAGATTCTCATTCGGACATCTCGGGATCATAGGATGCGTGCGCCTACCCCGAGCTTATCGCAGCTTGCCACGTCCTTCGTCTCTCCTCAAGCCTAGCAATCCATCTATTGGCGTCTTTACACCGGCAAATTCAGCCACATATTACACGACTATGCACGACGATCATTGCAAGTCCTCCGGTAAGAGGACCCACTACATCCTTCATACACCACTTTCGTGATGCATTGCATCGATGATTTTGTGAAGATTATGTGCACCCGGCACATTCACTTGTCTAAGGAGGTGATCCGACCGCAGGTTCCCCTACGGTCACCTTGTTACGACTTTTCCCTTGTCACTTACCTCAAGTTCGATAACGCCAATCAGACGTCACCTCGCTAAAAGCAAACTTCAATGAAACGACGGGCGGTGTGTGCAAGGAGCAGGGACGTATTCACCGCGCGATAATGACACGCAGTTACTAGGGATTCCATATTCGTGAGGGCGAGTTGCAGCCCTCAGTCATAACTGTGGTAGCGTTTAGGGATTACCTCCTCCTTTCGGATTCGGAACCAATTGTCACTACCATTGCAGCCCGCGTGTGGCCCCAGAGTTTCGGGGCATACTGACCTGCCGTGGCCCCTTCCTTCCTCCGTATTAACTACGGCGGTCCCGCTAATTCGCCCCACTACTCCTGAGAGTAATGGTGGCAACTAGAGGCAGGGATCTCGCTCGTTACCTGACTTAACAGGACATCTCACGGCACGAGCTGGCGACGGCCATGCACCACCTCTCAGCTTGTCTGGTAAAGTCTTCAGCTTGACCTTCATTCTGCTGTCTCTCCGGGTAAGATTTCTGGCGTTGACTCCAATTGAACCGCAGGCTTCACCCCTTGTGGTGCTCCCCCGCCAATTCCTTTAAGTTTCATACTTGCGTACGTACTTCCCAGGCGGCAAACTTAACGGCTTCCCTGCAGCACTGCATTGGCCATAAGCCAATGCATCACTGAGTTTGCATAGTTTACAGCTGGGACTACCCGGGTATCTAATCCGGTTTGCTCCCCCAGCTTTCATCCCTCACCGTCGAACGTGTTCTGGTAGACCGCCTTCGCCACAGGTGGTCATCAATAGATCAAAGGATTTTACCCCTTCCTACCGAGTACCGTCTACCTCTCCCACTTCCTAGTTATGCAGTATTCCCGGCAGCCCATACGTTAAGCGCATGGATTTAACCGAAAACTTACAAAACGGGCTACGGATGCTTTAGGCCCAATAATCATCCTGACCACTTGAGGTGCTGGTTTTACCGCGGCGGCTGACACCAGAACTTGCCCACCCCTTATTCGTTAGTGTTTCTAGGACTGACAAAAGGTTTCTTTAGCAGAAACCACTCGGATTAACCTTGTCGTGCTTTCGCACATTGCAAAGTTTTCTCGCCTGCTGCGCCCCATAGGGCCTGGGTCCGTGTCTCAGTACCCATCTCCGGGCTACTCCTCTCAGAGCCCGTACCTGTAATAGTCTTGGTGGGCCATTACCTCACCAACAAACTGATAGGCCGCAGTCCCATCCTATGGCGATAAATCATTTGAAACATAAACCATTCCAGGCATAATGTTCTATCGGGCATTATTCTCAGTTTCCCGAGGTTATTCCCGTCCATAGGGTAGATTGACTACGCGTTACTGAGCCGTCTGCCTTGTATTGCTACAATGACTCGCATGGCTTAGTATCAATCCGATAGCAGTCAGGTCCGGCAGGATCAACCGGATTCTGTTTTTACTTGATTATTGAAGTACACATTGTACTATATTGGAATTGACGGATGCACATAATCTTCACATTTCAGAACTGATTATTCATCAGAACCTCATTTTGTATGCGTAAATGGAGGCCTATGAATCACAAAATGGCATATTGCCATACTTTCATCACAAGCGCCGCCTATTGCTTTACGTATGCAGAAAGTTAAAATTTTAAAATACATATAAACTATGGCTAAAATCGTCGATCAATAATTAAATAATCATCAAATTTCACTAGTGGTAGAAGAAAAAATGAGTGAGATATTAGATTATAAAAAAAAGACAAAAAAATCCGCAAAATTATTTTTGGCATCATCAAAAATTCATGTAAATGGTGTAAGTCATAATATACGATTTTTTCAACCTTATCCATTTATTGTAAAATCATCATCTGGAAAAAATCTACAAGATGTAGATGATAACAAGTACACAGATTATTGGATGGGTCATTGGAGTTTAATTTTAGGACATGGTCCTAAACAAGTTAAAGATTCGTTGAAAAAACAAATTGAGAAAAGTTGGATGTATGGTACAGTAAATGAGCAAACAATCAAACTATCGGAATTAATTACAAAAGCAGTTCCAGTTGCAGAAAAAATTAGATATGCCACAACTGGTACTGAGGCTACAATGTATGCAGTAAGATTAGCGCGTTCAGTAACAGGTAAAAAAATTATTGCCAAAATAGATGGTGGATGGCATGGATATACTTCAGATTTATTAAAAAGTGTGAATTGGCCATTTACAGAATCAGAAAGTGGAGGTATTATAAATGAAGAAAAAATAATATCAATTCCATTTAATGATTTAGAAAAATCACTTGTGATTTTAAATAAAATATCTACAGATTTAGCAGGAATAATTATTGAACCAGTGTTAGGAGGTGGTGGATGCATACCAGCCACACAAGAATATCTAAAAGGGTTGGAAGAATTTGCACATAAAAACAATTCACTTATAATATTAGATGAAATTGTTACAGGATTCAGATTTAGGTTTGGATGTTTGTATCCAACCATAAATCTTGATCCAGATATTGTAACTTTGGGCAAAATTGTAGGTGGTGGAATGCCAATTGGTGTGCTATGCGGTAAAAAAGAAATTATGAAATTTGCAGATACAAGTGGAAATAAAAAATCTGAAAGAGCATATATTGGAGGGGGGACATTTTCTGCAAATCCAATGTCAATGACATCAGGATTTGCAACATTATCAGAATTGAAAAAATCTAAAAACATGATTTATCCAAAAATAAATTCTTTGGGAAAATTTGCACGTGATGAATTAGGAAAAATATTTGGAAGTAAAGTGATCATCACAGGTAAAGGTTCCTTATTTATGACTCATTTTGTATCAGAGGGAATTACAGAAATTACAAATTCAGCACAGGCTGCAAAATGTGATACAAAATCACTTTACAATTATCACTTTAAAATGATTGCACAAGATGGAATTTTCTTTTTACCTGGAAAATTAGGTGCAATATCTAATGTACATACTAAAGAAGATATCAAAAAAATAATTACGGCAACAGATAATTTTGAGCAGACAAGAACTAGCAAGTAAATCCAATCAGATAAACTAAACTTTCATTAGCCGTCATTTTATCAAGTAATTATGGGCATATTTAGTATAAAAAAAGAATTGGAAGAGACAATGTATCATGCAATGTCTCTAATGGAAAAAAATCAGCCAAAAGCAGCAGTTGCCTTATTTAATAAAATTCTCAAAAAAGATTCCAAAAACACTTCTGCATTATACAACAAAGGACTTGCACTAAATCAAATCAAAAAATATAGTGATGCAGTAACATGCTTTGATTTGCTCATAGAAATAAATTCCAAAGATGCATCTGCCATTAACAATAAAGGAATCGCCATGGCAGAAATGGGAAATATTCAAAGTGCATCCGAATGTTATGATATGGCAATAAAAGCCGATCCAAAATATGCACCATCATATTTCAACAAAGGTGTGTTACTGGATAAATTACAAGATCATCAAGAAGCGTTAAATTATCTAGATAAAGCGATAAGTGCAGATCCAAAAAAGCCAAATGCCCAATTTTATAAAGGAATTATCTTGGGCAAATTAAAAAAACATGAGGAGGCATTGAATTGTTTTGAAAATATCCATAAAAAACATCCAGACCACATAGACTCGTTATTTCATGTTGGAATAGAATTAGCAGAATTGGAAAACCACAAGAAAGCAAATGATATTTTTGATCAATTGCTGACAAAACACAAAGATAATGTAAACATAGTTTATGCAAAATCAAGAAGTAAAGCGGCACTAAATGAAATCTCAGAATCACTAGAATTACTAAAAAAAGCAATTAATTTAAATTCAAAAATGATAAGAGCCTGGGCTAAAGAAGAAAAGATATTTGAAAAGTTGCATGATAACGATCTGTTTAGAAAACTAGTAAAACTGTAGATTTTAATTTGTAACAAGAAAAATTTGAGAAAAGGTAATACGAGAGATAAAATTGCATATAAAAAGAGATTCTAAAAAATGAAAAAATCAAATATCTATTCATCTGGAGATAAAAGAAAGATCAACTTAGATTGGTTTACAGATAAAGTATACATGAAAGATATTTCATCCAAAATAAAATCCACAAACCAAGACATTTACCATGTTTACTTTGAAAATGGTGCAAAAACAAAAATGCATGTACATGACGGCAATCAAATCCTTATTGTGACAAAAGGAATAGGTAGTCTTGAAATATTTAAAAAACATGGAGCAAGTAAGACAAATTTCAAAATCAAGAAAATCGAGAAAATCAATCTCAATGAGGGAGATATAGTACACATCCCATCAAATACATTACACACTCATGGATCAATAAAGAAAAGTGTATTTTCACATATTGCAATAAACATTTTATCACCTAAAAGTAAAGCATACAAAACAATTTGGTATGAATCAGACTTTAAGACAAATGTAACAAAAATAATATAAAATGTCAATTAGAAAAAATTCTGAAATAGAAACAACGATTGGAAATGAAGGAACACAAATAAAACAACATTTTCATCCTCACAATACATTAAATGGAATTAACTATAGCCTGGCAGAATTTTCATTAGAGTCTGGGAAAAAAACCCCACTTCATAAAATGCAATCATCAGAAATTTATTATATTTTAGAAGGAGATGCAATTTTGAAAATTAATGATGAAGTATATCAATTAAAAAAAGACGATTCAGCGTATGTCCCACCAATGTCTGAACAATGCATAGAAAATAAAACCTCAAAAACCCTACGGTTTTTATGCATAGTTGAACCTGCATGGAAAGCAGAAGATGAAATTGTTTTAGAATAAATCAGTAACAAGCCAAAAAAGATGTAATTGTTTTTAAGATAATACACATCTAATTTGATAGTGAATAGATATAACGCAATTAAAATACTAAATATAAATTCCGATTCATCATGGGAAGAAATAAAAATTGCATATAGGAAATTAGCGCTAGAGTTTCATCCAGATAAAAATACAAGTGAAAAGGACGGTAATAAATTTAAAAGAATTACAGACGCATATAATTTTTTAAAGACAGACTTTAATCAAAACACGGAAGATTTTGGTGAGAAATTTACTCAGACAGATAAGAAAAAAGATGTTATAAAGAAACCTCAGTGGGGAGCGCCACCAGATGGTAAAATACCTGAAGAAGATTGGAGTAAATATACACGTGAATTTGAAGAAGAAGATCCAGCTTTTTGGAAAGAATATGAAAAAAGATTTTGGGAGGATTACAATGCACGAATACGCTCAGATGGAAAAAATGGCGAATATGAAAAAGCAAAAGAGCCTGAAAAACAGCCAAATCTCTTTGTATATGTAGACAAAAGTTTGTGCATAGGATGTTGCAGTTGTGAAATGATTGCGCCAAATGTCTTTTCAGTCAACAAAAATTCAAAAACAAATCCAAAATCATCAGTTATAAATTCAAAAGGATCTGGAATAAATAAAATAATGAATGCCGCAGAAACTTGTCCAACTAAGGCAATAATCGTAGAAAATTTAGATACAAAAGAAAGATTATTTCCATATTGAAACTATTTTAATTTATTAAAAACTTCCTCGATTTCTAAATCAGAAAATTTTACGGGTTTAAACATACTATGAATTGCACCTGCAGAATCAGATTTAGTACGAGGAACTAGATGAATATGAATATGGGGTATTTCTTGTCCTGCGTCTTTTCCATTATGAATTGCAAAAAGTGTGGAACCTGTTAGATTGTCTATTTTTGAAAGAATTTTATGAGCGAGTGAAAATAAATCAGAATTTTCCTCATCACTCATATCCTGAATTTTTAGATGATGATTTTTAGGAATTACCAGAGTGTGACCAAGAGCCAGTGGGAATGAATCTAAAAAAGCAATAGAGTGAACAGTTTTTTGTATCATTCTACTTTTGATTTCACCAGATATAATTTTACAAAAAATACAATCCATGTAAATTACTATAAAAACAACATATTAACGTCTATGGTATAATTATTGTATCAAAAGTCATCTGTCAAATTTTATTTCAATTTTATCATCGGATCATAATTACAGTTATGAATTACTTTGTAAATTGAATTTTTTATCTTCACATAGTAAATTTATCATTACTCAAAAAATACTATGACAATAATACTAGCAAAAAACAGTCCATTTTTTGATAAGGTAGTTTCAAAATTACCATGTGCCGCCAGTGCCTGAATTAGAATCAGGTTTCTTTTCAGGTATGTTACCATGTGCTTTTTTTGTATGTCTTTGAAGACGTTCAGGATCATGTAATTCCAATCCACAGATACTGCATTTGGTTTGAGTTTCTTTGTCTTTATTTCGATTGAATAGACCCATAATTCAATAAATTCCTGAAATACATTATAAAGGATACGGGGTTTTTGGAAATCTAATGGATGTTAAAAATATAACAGTATTAGGTTCAGGAATAATGGGACATGGAATTGCACAAGTCTCAGCCACTGCAGGGTACAATGTAGTTCTCAGAGATATCGAACAGGGATTTTTAGACAAGGCAATGGAGAAAATAAAATGGAGTTTGGATAAACTAGTTAGCAAAGAAAAAATGACTCAACAGGAAGCAAATTCAATTTATTCAAGAATTACACCAATAGTCAATCTTGCTGAAGCTGTAAAAAATGCACATATGGTAATAGAGGTAGTTCCAGAAATTATGGAATTAAAGAAAAAAGTGTATGCCGAATTAGATGCAGTTGCAGGAAAAGACGTTATTTTTGCATCAAACACAAGTACATTGCCAATTACAGAAATTGCAAATTCATTATCACGTCCAGAAAAATTTATCGGTATTCATTTTTTTAATCCACCACAACTAATGAAATTAGTTGAAGTAATTCCAGGTGAAAAAACATCGCAAGAGGTAATTGATTTAACTCAAGAATATGTAAAATCTGTAAAAAAAGAATCAGTTTTGTGTAGAAGAGACGTTCCAGGATTTATAATTAATAGATTATTTATTCCAATGGTACATGAAGCATGCCACATCATGGATAGAACTGGTGCAACAATGACTGAAATTGATTCTGCGGTGAAATTCAAACTTGGATTCCCAATGGGGATTTTTGAGTTGGCAGATTTTACGGGAATGGATGTTATTCATAAAGCAACGATAGAAATGCATTTACGTGATAAAAAAGTAATTTTTCCACATCCTATAATCGAAAAAATGTTTAATGAAAAAAAATTAGGTCAAAAATCAGGTGAAGGATTTTACAAATATTCAGATGAAAAATATGAACGTGTTCCATTAACAGAGGAATTAGCAGAAAAATTTAATCCAATTCAACTTGTTGCAAATATTTTAAACAATGCAGCATGGCTGATTTCAAATAAAGCAAGCGATATTGTAGAAATTGAAAAAGCTTCTCTATTAGGTCTTGGATTAAAAAAACAATTATTTATCACAGCAAAAGAAATTGGAATTAAAAATATAGTTGAGGAATTAAATCAATTATCCTCAAGATACGGTAAATTTTACGAGCCAGATCCTCTACTAATTTCTATGCAGTAATTAATTCGATAATTTTCATTACCGCGTCTTTTGGAGAGTCGACACCTATTATTTTTACATTTTTTCTATGATCTACATAACCATCAATAAATTTATCAGCGGCACCACCTGAATTTCTTATTGCAACCATTGGTTTTTTGTACATGTATGCAGCACAAATTTCAGATAAAGTTCCAGCCCCACCACCAATAATTATTATACCGTCAGCAGAAAGAGCGTTAAGAAAATCTCTAGAAAACCCCATTCCAGTTGGAATCACAATATCACAAAATTCATTTGCAAACGATGCATTACCCTGAGGAATAATTCCAACTGTCAATCCATTTGCATCGTGTGCCCCACGGGACGCAGCTTTCATGACTCCGTTTAATCCACCAGTAACAAGAACACAATTAGATTTTGCAATTAGAGATCCCACCTCATATGCAATTTTTTCATGTTCTGGAGTGCAACCATTTTCATCATGTCCAATTACCAAAATTTGGATTTTCTTTGTCAATAAGTGCCATTAATGTATCACGTAACATCTATTTTAACGCAAAGAATATTAGATAATAAAGTAAATTCAATGCATGGATAAACGTTCAATGCCAGTTTGCTTTACAGAAAAACAACACAAAATGATCGAAGAGTTTGCCAAGAAAAATGGTATGCTAAATGTAAGTCAAGCCCTTGAAAAAATCTTAAACGGTTAGACATTTTTTGTCAGTTTTTGTTTTATTTACACAATAATTATCAAAGCACCACAAGTTTGATATTATTTTCCAAATTATGTATCAAAAAAAACAACTACAAAGAGGTACCAACTATAATTTTTCAATGATTTCTTTTTTTATTTTATCAATTGTGACAGACAGCATTTCAATTTGATTGTAAATTTGATTGTCAATTAATGACATTTTCATCGAAATAGAATCGTCATTCTAATCAAAGTTTTCTTGAATATTTTTTAACATCATCTCATATTCAATGCATTGACTTGTGATGCTTTTACCCAATAGTGGAACTTCAAAGAGTTCACCAATGTATCCAATATCACTTTGTATATTTAGAATTATAAAATATACAATAGATTCCAAATTTTTCTTGGAGAATAAAATTATTTTCTGTTTGTTTTCTTCAGTAGTGTTATTTAGATAATCTGTCAGGTCTTGCTTTAATTCATAATGATTCTACAGTATTGTCTCCAAATTAGATATAATTCTATGACCGAATACTGTCAGTCTTTTATTCTCTCTCTCATCATGTCGTTGTTCAATATTTTATATATTCAAAACTAATTCAGCAATTTTTTCTTGCTGCTCTTCAGATCTACGTTGTTGATTGTTTGAATAAATCAGGATGGCGATAGTAACGGATAGGCCTAATCCAGTTTCAATAATAGATGTACTCCAATTTGTTGAATCATCAGAGATTGTAATTGGAGCATTGAAAATTAAATGTACAAAAAATATTGTCAAAAACATAACTATTGGAGTCGCAAAAAATAACAGTTTTATTTTTTTATTTATTGAATTTTTTCTTTTTTGCATAATTTTAAACTAAATTTCATATTTTGCATTGTAATTTATACAAGTAGCTAAACAAAACAGTCATCGTTTTGTTTATTTATGATTCTATAACTAATAATTTTACAAAAACTCCCAATAAAAAAACAATTAAAAATAAATTGAAAAAATAGATACAAAGTCACCTGTAAAAAGGATTCAAAAACAATCACAACTTCCTAAAAAAGGAACCAGAGAAAAGCACATGAAATGATTCAGGAAATTACAATAACCAAAGCCCAAATGAGACATTTTATGAGAACAAAGGGCGAGAATTTGTTTTTTCTCATTTTGTATTAACTTAAATTATTTCAATTATAACATGACATATGGGATTATTTACTAAAAAGCCAACATTTTGTTCAATTTGCAATAAAGATCTAACACACAAGCACAAACCCAAAAAAGAATGGAATGTGAATGGTTATCTTTGTGGAGATTGTCACTTTGATAAATCAAAGGAATACTATGAGGGAAAAATAAAACAGTCGTGCGTTGTATGTAGAACTACAAAAATTATCTCAGAGTTATGGGAGCCAAGATGGCAATGGGATATGCAAGGTTTGTTATGTAAAGAGTGCTTTGATAAAAAAGAAGCGTCTTTTGAAATAAAGAAAAAATTTTGTGCGTTATGTGGAGCAACCATGGGATTTATCAGGCATAATCCAAAAAGTAAATGGATGATAGAAGGTCAACTTTGTGGAAAATGTTGGGATCAAAAGAAAGCAGAATTAGGATAGATATGGGATTTTTTAAAAAAATTAGTTGTGATGTATGTACTAGTAAATTTTCACATCAGGAAGATTTGATGAATCATAAACAAATTGTTCATGGAAAAGATTTGAAATATGATTGTAAAGAATGTGAGAAATATTTTTCAAATATGGAAGATATGAGAACACACTTGCAAAGAGAGCACAGTTACAAAAAAGATAGATAACTAGATTGCCTTTACAGTTCTAACAATAGGTGGTCTTACTTTAGTAAACACTCTAAATCCACAAATACATTTGATTTCAGGTAATCTGGATAATTCTGTATTTGAAACATTAGTGGCACATCTCAAACAAGAATAAAATACATCAAAGGTTTCAGTTGGAATTTCTTGAATATTTTCAGAAGAGTCATCAGTCATATTTATCATCAAAATTTCTATAATTTAAGGATACCAGATTATGTCAGGGATAATTCAATGTAAACATCATCAGGAATCTTTAATCGCATTAATTGGCGTATTGCTTTGTCATCAGCGCTAATGTTGATTATTCTACGGTGCATTCTCATTTCCCATTTTTCATATGTTTCAGTTCCACTACCACATGGAGACTTTCTTGTTGCAACATGTAGTTTCTTAACTGGTAATGGTGTAGGTCCATTAACTTTAACACCTGTTTTTTTACCAATGCCCATAATTTCATTACATACACCATCAAGTTTGATAAGATTTATGCTAGTTAATTTTACACGAGCAGTTTGAGTCATTTTAACTCAATTTATGGTTTATGTTCTTCGGTAATTTCTTTGATAATTCCAGCTGCAATAGTTGCACCCATATCCCTTAATGCAAATCTACCCATTTCAGGAAATTCTTGGAAAGTTTCTACACATGTTGGTCTAACTGGTCTAATTTTTACAATTGCAGCATCACCAACTTTAAGGAATTTTGGATTTTCTTCTTCAACTGCGCCTGTTGCTGGATTAATTCTTTGTAAGAATTCAGTTACGGTTGCTGCAACCTGTGCAGTGTGACAGTGCATTACTGGAGTATAACCAGGTGCAATAGCTGTTGGATGATGAATAACTATAATTTGTGCTTTGAATTCTTTAGCAACCTTTGGTGGTGCATCTGGAGTTCCAAGTACATCTCCTCTTTTGATATCTTTCTTTTCAATACCTCTAAGATTAAATCCAATGTTGTCTCCAGCTTCAGCCGTTGGCATTTCTGTGTGATGTGTTTCAATTGATTTTATTTCACCTAGTGCACCAGAAGGCATTACAATAATTTTTTGTCCTGCTTTCATAATTCCTGTTTCAACTCTACCTACAGGTACAGTACCTACACCAGTAATGGTGTAAACATCTTGAATTGGAACACGTAGTGGTTTACCAATTGGTTTTTCAGCTACAGTAAAGTCATCAAATGCTTGCAATAGTGTTTTACCAGTATACCAAGGCATGTTTTCAGATTTTTTAACTAAATTATCTCCCTTCCATCCAGAAAGTGGAATAAAGGGTACATTTTCTAATTTATAACCAACAGATCTTACGAGTTTTTCACCTTTTTCTTTAGCGGCTTTGTATGCAGCTTCTTTGTATTCAACTGCATCCATTTTATTTATTGCGACAATGATTTGACCTACACCCAATGTTTTTAGTAAAAATGCATGTTCTCTTGCTTGTCCACCAGCTGCAATTGCAGTATCAGTTTCACCTTCTTTAGCAGATAGTACGAGAATGGCGGCATCTGCTTCAGAAGCACCAGTAATCATGTTTTTGATAAAGTCTCTATGACCAGGTGCATCAATTAATGTAAAAAAGTATTTTGCTGATTCAAATTTTTGAAAAGCTAGATCAATTGTAATTCCTCTTTCTCTTTCGTCTTTAATGTTATCCATAACCCAAGCATACTTGAAAGTATCACCTTTTCCTGTCTTTTCAGATTCAGATGCATGAGCTGCAATAGTTCTTTCATCAACAACACCCAAATCCATTAAGAAGTGACCCATAGTTGTGGATTTTCCATTATCAATGTGTCCTGTAACAATTAGATTCAAGTGTGGTTTTTTGTCTGCCATGTAAAATCTGTATTCGAGGGGATTTATTACTGTTATGAATTTTTAAAAAAATCTAAAAGTTTTAAAAAAAAATTAGTTTAGATAAAATTAAAAAATTACACATAAATCAAAGGTGAAATTAGACAAGTTATGAAAATTACAGTATCAGTCATTAAGGCAGATGTCGGCGGAATTGGTGGACATACTAGACCTAGTGATGGATTAATAGAGGCAGTTAGAAAAACAGTAAAAAATTCAGGAGATTTATTGATTGATCATTATATTGGATATTGTGGTGATGATGTGCACATTGTCATGTCACATACGCATGGCGTAGATAATGATAAAATTCACAAATTAGCATGGGATGCATTTATGGCAGGAACACAAGTTGCAAAACAAGAAGGACTTTACGGAGCAGGTCAAGATCTGTTGAAGGATTCATTTTCAGGAAATGTGAAAGGAATGGGACCAGGTGTTGCAGAAATGGAATTTGAAGAAAGACAAAATGAAGCATTCACAGTTATTGCTGCAGACAAAACAGAACCAGGTGCATTCAACTATCCAATTTACAGAATGTTTGTAGATAGTCTAAGTAATACAGGATTAATTGTAAATCAATCACTTGCAAGTGGTGTAATAATTAATGTCATGGATGTAGAACAAGGCAAAATTGCAAAACTAGAATTATGGCAAGACAAGCCAACAATAGAAGCAGCTTTAATGTATCCAGGAAGATATGTTGTTGCCACAGTTACAACAAAACAAGGAGAACCAATTCTTGCAGCATCAACAGATAGACTACACAATATTGCAGGAACTTATGTTGGAAAAGATGATCCAATATGTTTAATCAGAACACAAAAGAATTTTCCAGCAACAGAAGAAGTAGGTAGTGTGTTTAACAACCCTCATTATGTTGCAGGTAACACGCGTGGAAGCCACAATATGCCACTCATGCCAGTAAAACTAAATTCTGCAGCATCAATCAATTTTTGCATTCCAATTGTAGAGGCACTAGTTTTTAGTATGCATAATGGAAAATTTGTTGGACCCTTTGACGGATTTTCAACACCTGATTGGGATTACATTAGAGAAATTGCAACAAAAAAAGCATTAGCAATGCGAAGTCAAGGATTCATACATCCAGCTACACTAGTTCCATCAGAATTAGAATATGCTGAAGGATATAGAGCTAGAATAGACATACTAGAAAGTAAAATGAAACCAATTGAGGAACAGACACATAAATCTCAAAAGAAAGAAAATTACGAAGATCCAGATTAAAAAAACAAGAAATATTTAAAAGAAATTACATGATACCATTAATTAGTTGGTTGAAATTTTAAAAATTTTTGATTGGAAGACATACATTCCAGCAATCATTGCAATAGTTTCATTTTCACATTCTTTTACAGTATTATTTGGTCAAACAATACCAGGAATATTCATAACATTTTTCAGATATGCCAGCGAGACAGTAATTTTACTAGTAATCTTTCTATTTGCACTTACATGGTTTTTGAAAGCAAGACCACATAATCGTCCAAAGAAATATTCTATAATAATTTTTGATGTATATGGTGTAAAAAGTGAAATACGTGATATTCGTACAGAATTTACAACTCATGATGTAGCTTGGAGCTTTATGAAACAGTACAAAAAACAATATCCACTCCACAATTTTGCAATGGTATCAATACTTTCCAAATCAGAAAAGCCAACTATTTTCAGATACATATAATTAAATTTCAGAATTGAAAGGATTCAGACTTTTATTCAAGACAATATGATGGAATTGGAATGGAGTTTTCTATTCTAGCTGATGCGTTTAGTAAAATGGAATTAACTACAAAAAGATTAGAATTAACACAGTATCTTGTAGAATTATTTAAAAAAACTCCGCATGATGTAATTTCAAGAACGGTTTATCTCCTACAAGGAAAGTTAAGACCAGATTTTGAAGGAGTTGAATTAGGAGTTGCAGAGAAATTAGCAATTCGTGCAATTGCAAAATCTGCTGGATTGGATAATGCTGAAAAAAAAATCGAGGAAGAATACAGGAAAAGCGGAGATCTTGGTCATGCGGCATCCAAGATACTAGAGCAAAAAAAACAGACCACGTTTATAGTTGAATACATTACAATTGAGCGAGTTTATGAAAACTTGTACACGATTGCAAAATTAGAGGGATCAAAAACACAAGATAGAAAAATAAAATACATTTCAGGGTTACTCAATGATGCAAGTCCAGTTGAAGCTAAATTTATTTTAAAAATTTTACTTGGAACACTTCGATTGGGAATTGCAGAAAATACAGTTATGGATGCACTTGCTATTGCATTTACAGACAATAAAGAAAATAGAAAAGTTTTGGAGCATGCATATAATGTATCAAGTGATCTAGGAAAGGTTGCAGAGACTATTGCAAAAAAAGGACTTGCCGGAATAGAGGAATTCAAAATTAATTTATTTAATCCGATAAGACCAATGCTAGCAGATAGAGTAAAAAGTGAAGAAGAAGCAATAGAAAAATTAGGAATAAAATTTGCAGCAGAATACAAATTAGATGGGGAACGAGTTCAATTACATATTGAAGGAGACAAAGTAGTATTATTTTCAAGAAGTTTAGAAAATATTACAAGTTATTATCCAGATATTGTAGAAAAAATTCCAAAAACAATTCTAGCACAAAAAGTAATTTTAGAGGCAGAGGCAGTTGCAATCAATGAAAACACTGGAGAATTTTTACCATTTCAGGAGCTCATGCATCGTAGAAGAAAATATGAAATAGAAAAAGCAGTATTACAGTACCCTATCACTGTAAACTTTTTTGATGTTTTGTATTATGATGGAAAAAGCTGCCTGGAATTAGAATATAAAGAAAGAAGAAGTCTACTAGAAAAAATTATCAAAGAAGATGACTTTGCAAAATATGTGCCAATGAGTTACATAAGTAGTCAAAACGAAATTGAAGAATTTTTAGAAAACAGCATAAATTCTGGGTGTGAGGGAGTGATGCTAAAAATGTTGGACAAGCCATATCACGCAGGCGCGCGTGGGAGTTTTTGGTTAAAATTAAAAAGAGAATACAGGAATGAACTTGGAGATAGCCTTGACCTTGTAGTAATTGGTGCATTTTTTGGAAAAGGTAGACGAACTGGAAAATATGGAACGTTTCTTTTAGCTTCGTGTGATTATGACACGGATACATTTACGAGTATATGTAAAGTAGGAACTGGGTTTAAAGACGAAGATTTAGATCAAATTTATCAGATTCTTTCCAATAAAGTTACAATAAAAAAAAATCCACGAATAGATAGTAAAATGGAAGCGGATGTATGGTTTGAACCAGAATTAGTGATAGAAATTGTGGCATCAGAAATAACTCTTAGTCCAATTCACATGGCAGCCAGAAATAAAATTAGAAAAGATACTGGACTTGCATTAAGATTTCCAAAATTTACTGGAAAAATAAGGCTTGAAAAAGATGCAGATGATGCATCTACAAATGAGGAAGTATTGACGCTATTCAAGGGACAGAAAAAAGTGGCCCATGATAGAAATTTAATGTGATCTATCCCCTTGAAAAACGCAGTAAATCATAGAGGATTTAAATTACCTGAGCAACAATGAGGTACGATGTATAGCGGAGAGCTTGAAGTTCAAGCAAAAAGAAAAGCTATAGCAGTTTTACAAGATGAAATCAACCGAATTTTAAATGCAGCCAGAGAACTTGCAGCACTACCAGTCCTTATGATGAAAAAGGACAAGGTAGGCATAAAAAATTCACTAGAACACATATCTACAATAGAAGACGAAGTAGAAAATCTTAGACGAAAAATTACACGAGAGGTAGCTGATGTAGGAGGTTTAATCATGAATAGAGAAAATCTTCTCAATACAGCATACACAATGGATGAGATTGCAGGTTACATTACTGGAATAGCATTCAAACTTTCAAACATAAAGATTACTACATTGAAAAGTGCAAATCTGGATGGAGATATCACAAAGTTGATTGAATTGGTAGTAGACGAAGTTTACAAATTAAATGAAATCATACGTAGTCTAAATACCAACACTGCTAATGCAATTGAACTGGCACAAGAAACACAAAAAATAGAACGTGAGATAGACGTCAAATATAGACAAGCAACAATCAAACTTTTATCCGAAGTTACAAACGTCAAAGAATTATTGCTTATAAAAGACGTAATTGAGGGAATTGAAGAAATGTCTGACAAATGTCAACGTGTATCAGATTCTTTCATACTATTAGCACTAAGTCTATAACAAATTACACCCATCCCATCTTTTTACTTTATATCAGTAAATTTTGAAAATATAGATTAATTATTGAAAACTTTTTTTAAAAAATAGAATAATGTTCAATATTTATAAAAATAGAGTCTAGTCAGAAAAAAGTTATGCACAATTTAAACTAGAGAATTCATATACGCATGTAAATTAAAAAAACTAAATGAAAACAGAACTGATTGAAAATAGAATCATTGTATGGAACATTGAAGATTCACGCAAATTATTTAGTCATGGGTATTATGGTAAACCAATAGGTATTCCAAAACCAAAGCCGGATGAAATCAACGTACCATTAATTTTAGATCTTATAGAAGGATTGTATTTACTTGAAAATAAAAAAATTACAATTTACAAATTAAATCAAAAAATAAAAGTTGAAGAAATGATAGAATTATGTAAAAAAGAATACCATGATTTTGATAAAAAATATGTAGTGTACAAAAATTTTCGGGATAAAGGTTATGTGATTAATCCAGGTATAAAATTTGGATGTGATTTTGCAGTGTATGAAAAAGGACCAGGTATTGATCATGCTCCATTTTTAATTCAAGTGTACAATAGGAGTGATCCAATAACATCAACTGCAATTGTTTTAGCAGGAAGACTTGCAACTACAGTAAGAAAACAATTCATTCTAGCCATACCGAAAGGAAAAGACAAAGTAGATTTTCTAGCATTAGATTGGTGGAAAGCTTAGACTTTTTTTATGTGCCCAGCAATTTTATCATAAATCTCAAATAATTCGGAAGTAATTCCAAAGTCCAAGTGATTTTTCCATTTACTTCTAATTCGTATTGCATTATCAGTAGGTTCGATGTAAATTGTAGCATCATCAATAGATTGTTTTACAATTAAATCATTTAGAGAATCATCTTGATTTAACATTCTTGCAAGTTTGCCAGTACCATCCCAAGTAATTTTCAAAAGTTTCTTTGATGAAAAATGTCCTTTTGTACTAAGTTTTGTTTTAGTGACATAATCAATCACATTATCATATGGTTGCATTCGCACAATAAAGTGTGCTTGGTATCTATCAAGTGCGCCCCAAGGCAATGGATTTGGATCTTGCATTTTTTATCCCTTTTGAATAATTTGAATTACATCGATATTGGAATTTTCAACATCGATACATCCCTTGTTTGTTACCATTCTAGGGGTTTGAGAGAAGTATCGACTAAAATAATCACTTTTTTCAACATCGTCAGTTCCAATTTGTTTTGATTTAGAATCAACACCTATAGATTTTAACATGCTAGAAAATTTTTCGCCCCACGTTTGCAAGACAAATGTGTCTAGCTCAGAATCATGCATACAGAGTAAAAAATTAAACCCACAAATAAAGATATCAAGAAATTAATTACTAGTAGAGAATAACAAGTTGAGATTTGAACAAATGTGTGGAATCTTTTAACTTTTTAATAAGAAAATACATGAATTAGAAGACAGTAATAAATTTAAAATAAAAAAGATAGACAGTATAAAAAACATAATCTAAAATGTCAAAGCAAGACAATATTAGAGACCCAATCATGTACAACTAATGGAAAAAGATAGATTATCAGAATGGTTTGTTCCAAAATTTGGTTCTAAAAATTTCAGAGTAATAGTGGGGATTTTATTTTTACCATATACTGGAATGGTGATATCTTTTGCAGTGTGGGGATCTCTGTCTGTAGAATTCAATTTGGATAAATTATTATCAATTTGTGTACTTTACTTTTGTGCAATTGGCATATCAGGGCATTGTCTTGATGCACTAGGTAGTAAGAAAAAACCTTGGGGAAACATATCCAAAAGAAATCTATGGACAGCCTCAATAATTTCCTTAATAGTAGCAATTTTGATTGGAATGTATTATGTATTTTCAGGATCATATTGGCTATTTTTAATTGGCATAATTGAAATATTTTTTTTATTGGCGTATAATTTAGAGTTGTTTCAAGGTAAATTTCACAACAATGCATCATTTGTAATATCATGGGGAATTTTACCAGTTTTTGCAGGAGCTACAATTCAATCCAATTTTGTAACTTTAGAGACAATAATTTATGCCGTGATCTCGGCATCTGCAAGTTATATTTTGATAGTCACTTCTAAAAAATATAAAATTCTAAAACAAAATAATGCATCTTACGATTTATTTTACAAAAAAGAAATTATTCTAAAATCTACTACATCCATAGTGGCAATTTTGACAGTTATCATTTTTATAACAAAATACCTTTAATTGTTTAAAAAACAACAGTTCACATGGATGTTTTTAAAGATATGTTAAAAAAAATACTGGATGCACCAGTATGTCAAGTAGCTAAAATTCTTGGTGAAATTCTTCAATCAAAAATAGAATTAAAAGTAATAGATCAAATCACCACATTAAATAATCAAAATGAAAGAAATGTAGAAATTATTGCAAACGGATTGCCAATCATCAAAGCTTTTGTGAAATTTGACAGTAGTATTTTACCCAAAGTGATTTTGAGGGAAATATTGATGAAAAAATATGGAATAGGAACAATTCTAAATAAAAACAACATCATAGTCACTAGAAATATCATATCACTAAAAAATGATCTTGAAAATAAAATAGTTTCAAGAAAATATGAAATAAATCACAATGGAACGACATGGTTTACAATTGTAGAAAAAATAATATTAGATAATTTTTATTCCAATAAGAATAGAGGCAGTTCCTAAAGTTAAATCATGTTTGTAAATTTTTAATTCATTATTTTTCATAATTTTTTCATAGTCTGTAACCCAATTTGTCGTTCTTATAAGATTAGGTAAATGTACAAATACGTTTTTCCAATTTGGAATAAAAAATCCAATTAAGTTAAGCACATTAAAATATAAATTCCATATTTTTTGCATAAATAAATTTTTTGGATATGTAAAATCATGTAGTATTATTTTACCGCCAACATTCAAATGATTAATACAATTTTTAATTAAAATATCAGCATTGCAATATTTTGGTAAATAAGAGGTTGTAATACAATCAAACTTTGAATCAAGATTAAATTTTTCTGCATCATCAATTACAAATGAAATGTTTTCATAAGATTTTAATTTAATTTTTGCTTTTTCTATATAGGGGGTAGTAATATCTAATCCAATAATTTTAGCGTGTGGAATTTTATCAGCAATAAGTTTAGTAAGAATACCAGTACCACATGCAAGATCCAAGACTGACTTTTCAGTAGTAATTTGCTCTAAAATCTTTTTTTTCCAAGAACGATCTATACCAAATGTAGTCAAGTAAACTATTTTATCATATGAATTTGCAGTATTGCTGAAAAATGTTGAAACTAGATCTTTAGGATTTTTAGATAGATTATTTGTTGATTGTTTTTTTTTAGAAAATAAATCCAACGATCATATTTATTTTGAATTAACTTAAAGATTTATAATTTAAGCAAAAAGTGGAATTACCAGCAAGCATGATGTAGATAAGACATCAATTTTGATTCTTTAAAACACTCAAGAACAATTAAATTAAATAATACAAAAGTTTTGCAAATATATTCATGTTAAAATTTCAAAATAAAATTGCCCTAGTAACAGGTAGTGGTACTGGAATAGGGCAAGCAATTGCTAAAAAATTTATTGAAAATGGAGCCAGTGTGATAATTTTGGGTAGAAGAAAAGAGCCTTTAGATGAAACCTCAATAATATTAAAAGAAATAATTTCTAAAATTAACAGTGGTGCAAGTGTTAGAATTTTTTCAGGAGTAGATGTAAGTGATGAAATTGGAATAAATGACATGTTTGATACACTAAAAAAAGAAAACATTACTGTGGATTATGTCATAAATAATGCAGGCGTATCAGGACCAGTCACATGCTTTGCAAATGCACCTTTAGATGAATTCAAAAGTACTGTTGATATTCACTTGACTGGAACATTTTGGGGATCAGTTCAAGCACTCAAAGTAATGAAAGAGAATGGCAAAATTATAACAATTTCTACATTTTTTACAGAAGAAAGACCACTAGAGCAAAGACCATACAGATTCCGTAGTCCATACACTGCATCGCAGGGGGCAAAAAACAGACTAGTTGAGGCAATGTCATGGGAGTTGACGAATAAAAAAATTATATCAATTGGAACAAATCCAGGACCAGTTCATTCAGATAGAATTTACAAGACAGTGTATCCAAAAGCTGCAGCAGAATTTTTGCGTGTTAGTGGTTTTGAGGATTTGACACCAATTCAAGTGGATGCTGCAGCAAAAGAAGTATTACCATTACTAGGCGAAGAGCAGGATATTATAAAAAATGGAATTTCAAAAGCTGCAACAAAATTATCAGCAGAAAATGGTAAAGATGTCACAAAATTAACTATAACACTTGGTAATTTATTAAATAAAATTCAGAACATTGCAGAAAAAGTTCAAACCAATACATCACACATGATTGCAGATCAGCAATTTTTGTCTCAAGTACAAGTTGCAGAATCTGTTTTGAATTTATGTGATGATCAAATTGCAAAAACATTAAATGGAAAAATAATTCCAGGGGATAGAGTATTTTATCCAGTTAAACCGCATATTGGCACTACTACACCAGGTGTGCATCAACCAAACTTTACTGGAAGATCCATAGTATTCACAGTTGATGCAACTGAAAAATCAGATGCAGATAGAGTAGAGTATTTGGCAGCACATGTCACAAAAAATGGCGGTAAAGTTGCGTGTTTTATCTCTAAATCAACTCCAAAAGAATTACAGGAACAAATTAGTTCAAAGTTTCACTCACACATAGTAAATCTCAAAGATCCAAATGAAGTTCAAAGATGGCTAAATACAGCAAATACCAATTTGGGCAATATTTTAGCAGTGGTTCACAGTACAGGAAAATTGCCAAATATTTCAAAATTAACTGAACTAACAAGGGCAAAATGGCAAGAATTAATTGAAAAATTCATCACAACCCCTGCAATAGTGGGACAAAGGACACTAGAGCAGTTTGTTCCAGGTGGAGATAAAGATCCACGATTATACAAAAATGCGAAAGGTGCCATGATGATAATTGGACCAGATTTACCAATTGGGGTCAAAGTTACAGGAATGCAAAGAGCTCAAGTCGAAGTATTTAGAGGAGCACTACGACCATTTACAACTACAGTAAATCAAGAACTAAGTGATGTACTTGATTCAAAAATTAGAATATTTACAATATTTTCAGGTTCAGTTACAGGGGTAGAGCCAAACAATGAAAGAATTGCGCAAGCACTAAATTTCCTAGTATCAGATAATGCAGCACAATCATCAGAAGTCACATTTTGTGTTGATGAATCAAGATAGTAATGAAAAAATTCTCAGAATTTAAAGTTGGAGATTCATTTTTTTCCACATCTAGTATTTCAGAAAAAGAATTGGAATTGTATTTGAAATTCTCTAGAATAAAAAATGTGTTTTTAGAAGATATGCAAAAAACAAAACAAAAACTAATTTCAGGAAGAGCCATACTATCAAGAATGGAAGGAGAATTTACCAGACTGAGTCAAATTTATGGAAATCATATAATTTTTATTGGAACTGACGGGGATGCAGAGTGGGAAAATAAGAGTGTACGATTTCTAAATCCACTATACATTGATGATGTATTGAAAATAAAATTTACTATATCTGAGAAAAAAGATATTGATGAACAATTTGGTAAAATTGCAGTAAACTATGAGGGAACAAACCAAGATGGGAAAATTATTGTACTTGCAAATAAAAACTGGTATAGAATCAAAAAATAATCTTGAATCCTTTATTTCAAATTAGTACTAAAAGTTTTGATAAGGAAATAATTATAGTAAAACATGCACTAGATGAATTAGAAAAACAGTGCAGTGTGAATAATGGATATATCATTGAGAGCCCGTTTGAGAAATTTGGCTGGACATTTTTTAATATTCAAATTAGTTTAGAGATGGCAGAGGTAATTGATAATCTCTTTGTCATCAAGTCTGTGTATTGCAGCATTTACAAATGGTTTAGTCATTGGTAACAATCCCACTTTTCGTTCATATCTGCCCCACAATATATGAGTAGATAGTATTTTTGTCACAAGAGAGTTAAAATTTACTTTTTCATAACTTGCCTCTTTTTTGAGTTCTGCAATTAATTCTGTTGGAAGCCTTAATGTGGAAACTTGACTTTTTTTATCAGAATTAATCTCAGGCATACTTTCAAGTAAATAACTTGCATTAAATAGATTTTTAGTAATTATGAATGGACCAATGTAAATAATATGAGTTATTTTACTCTGATCTAAAAACACTTTAAATCTTGATCTTTTTGTATGCAGCTTTTCCGAGTCTATTCATTATTCCAAGACCCAATCCCTTACGACTGATACCTTGTACAAGTACTATATCGATTTTTTTTGTATCAAATTCTCTGAATGTTTTAAATAAGTCAGCAGCTATAACATCCAAATTATTACCTAGAAATACAGTCATATTTGATTTGTATCTTGTATTTACAGCAGTCATTATACCAACTTTTTTTCCCTGTTTTTTGAATTGAGACAAAAGATGCAAAATTTTGTTTTTTACTTTATCTTTTGTGCCCTCAATTAGAATTATTTTTGCATTTGGAGAATAATGTCTGTATTTCATACCTGGTGAGCGGTGGACAGATTTTGTTTTTCTTTCTTGTATGGTTGGATGGATTGCAATTTTACCAATGATGCATTGTAGTTCCTCTAATGTCACACCTCCAGGTCTTAATAGCATGGGGGTTTTTCTAGACAGATCAATTACCGTGGATTCTATTCCGATTTTTGTTTTACCTCCATCTATTATCATACTGATTCTACCATCCAGATCATTAGATACGTGCTCTGATGTGGTAGGGCTTGGTCTTCCAGAAATGTTTGCAGATGGTGCTGCTATCGGTACACCAGTTTCTCGTATCAATGCTTGCGCAATCTTGTTTTTTGGCATTCTTACTGCAACTGTATTAATTCCACCAGTAGTAATTTTTGGAACTCTTTTTGATTTTTTAAGCACTAATGTGAGTGGTCCTGGCCAAAACTTGTTAATTAATTCATGTGCTGTATTTGGTATGTAATCCACTAGCATCTTAAGGTCTGCAATATCCGAAATGTGAATAATAAGTGGATTATCTGACGGTCTGCCTTTAGCAATAAAGATTTTTTTGACTGACTTTGAATCTAGTGCATTTGCTCCAAGACCATATACTGTTTCTGTTGGAAATGCAACAAGATTTCCAGATTTTATAATTTTGGCAGCCTGTCTTATCTTTGAAATTTGTGGATTTTTTGGATTAATTTTGAGAATTCTTGTTTGCATTTTTGCTTGATTTTTAAAGATTACTCTTGCAGTCATATTAAGAGTAGGTATATTGTCTAAAGCCAATTTTATTATTCCCTATAATATGACATGACTTTAGGTCATAATGCTGCAGCAAAAAATATGCCCATGTAAATGTGGTTGTACTAAATTAATATCCAATGTATACTATGATCTTTGTATTTTTTGTACACTTGGAACACATAAAAAATCTCAATAACATGAGATTATGACATAAAAAGGAAAAAACTGTAGAGTATAATTGGACTCTTTATTTTCTCAGTGACTCTGAGAGGACAGGAAATTGTACGTTCGTCATTTTTTATGTATAATGTGAATCAAGTGAGGATAGTGAACATGCTTTCTATTTAGAGAAAATATAATTTCAATATAATAAGGGCTTAGTCAAACTTTTCATCGAACTCTAAATCCTCAAGTTAAGAGTATGCATAAAACATGATGATTCAGTTTATTGAATTTCAGCTGCAAATTCAAATTCCTTATAAACAAAATGGGTGGGCATCTAGCTGATCTGACAAAACGCATCCCCAGTATTGAAGTGTAATTTACGGTGTTATCAAAATTTCATATGTAGTCAATATTCAATCAACACATTTTGGCGTGCAATACAAAAATTTCATGTCTAAATTGTACATACAAATACACAACCAAAACTTTGGTCAAACTTTCTTACAACTTAGAAACTAAATATTATTGAATCTAACCAACAAACAAACTCTCAGATATTGAATCAAAAAATAATTTTATTGCAGCTAAAAGTATTACAGTTGAAACTAGAATTTGTAGTGATTTTTCTTTAATATCTAAAGAAATACGTGCGCCAATTAGCCCTCCAGCAAATGCACCTATAGATAAAAGTCCAGCTTGAATAAAATCAGCGTGACCCAACATACTATGAACTATAATTCCAGATAGCGATGCAAATAATAAAATAAATTGAGATGTGGGAATAGCATTTTTCATACTCATTCCAATTCCTATTACCATTAGTGGTACAAAGATAACACCCCCACCTATTCCAAAAAAAGATGAAATTATTCCAGCAAAAAAGCTTGCAGATATAACAAAAAATATTATTTTTTTTGTAAGATTTTTCTCAGATGGCTCTATTTTTTTTCTCAAAAATATGTATGCTGCAGAAAAAATCAATACCAATCCAAATAATATTTTAAATATTCCAGGAGTTACATCACTTGAAATATACGCCCCCAAAACAGTTCCAGGAATGCACAATAATCCTAGTTTTAATCCTAGTGAATAATCAATTCTTTTTTGACGTGAATAAGAAATTGTTGATCCCACTGCATTACTAAAAGCTGCAAAAAGACTGTTACTTGTAGATAATGTTGGCGGAAACCCAAAAAATGTCAATACAGGTACAACGATAATACCTCCACCAAGACCAATCATGGAACCAAGAATTCCAGCCGCAAATCCAAGAGGAATTAACCAGAATTGATCAATCATACTAAACAAAAATCAGAGTTATCCAATACATAAATTGAATTTAGTTTGTTATTATTAACTTCCAAAGATATCCTTCGGCATTAGTTGTAATTTCTAAAAATAATTTTTTTTCAGGAAATCCACTAATCTTGGAGTTGCTAGTCATTCTATCACCATCCAAATGATGGGATTTTGCAGCGTCAATCCAAGCAGAAACAGATTCAAGTTTACCAGGTTTGTGATCTTGCCAACAATCACAAACAAGAGACTCTACCATGATTTGATATGTAATTTTGATAGAATCTAATTGGGATAATTGTGGATCTGTTTGAATTATACCAAATACCGCATTTGGTGAGGCAGTTGTGCCAATCATGTGTATATTTCCAAGAAAGTTATTATCAGAATCCTTCAATTCTGTGGAGGTACAATATTGAATCGTATTTTGTGTTGTATTGTATTTATAAAAATTACAGTATTTTGTAATCGAATCCCCAGTTAATTTTAATGGGCTGGACATTGAAATTCCTTTTGAAGCAAGAGAGGATTTTAAAATAGAATTAGAATCAATATATGAAAAATCTATTATTTGAAAGTGCTTTTTACTTGAATTAGAAATACCGTCGCCGATTCCATCTTTAATCTTTAATGCTTTTTGAGTTTCATCCTCTAACGGGAGTGTTGTTTTTGCATCACCATACATTGCATTGATGCCCACTATTCCAATCAAAATGATGATGATAATTCCAGTGCCAAGCAGAATTTTTCTATCCATTTTTTTTTTGAACTAATTTACCTTAGATAAATTTTATGGCACTTATATCGAAATTATAGAAAGTTTAGAATCAAGTGTAATGTGAAATTTATCTATAAATCCAGAAGTAACTTCAAGAATATATAATGAATCACCAGCAGGAACAAAGCTTTGACATGCCATTAGTTCTAAAGCAGTTTTACAAGGCTGAACATCTTTTTCCATATGAATAATTTTACCATCATTATCAAACCAAATCATATCTAATGGAAATTGCATATTTAGCATCCATATGGAATAAATTCCAGAGGTATCAAAAACAAAGAGCATTCCTTGATTGTAGGGCAATTCATTTTGAAACATTAAACCACGTATACGTCGGGGTTCAGTATCTGCAACTTGAACCTCTAATGGAATATCATCTATTTTGATTGTGCCTCGTGGAAATTCTACAGATTCCAATTTACTATCACTTGGAATTGCATATAGTCCAGCAATCCCAATAATTACGGCGGCAAACATTACAGGAAGTAAAACTTGGGTTCTTGTTGCCATAAGTCTTCTAATTCATTCCTTTTAAAATACCTGTATCAATTGATAAAAAATTATAATTCATGATAATTATTCGCTGTTAAATTTTAAATTGCATGTAGGACAAAACCAAGAAATTGCTTCACCTTGTTCTCTAAATATCATTCCAAAGCATTTAGGGCACTGGCCAATCTCATCACTCATGGATTTTTGTGATTTATACAAACATAAGAATTTAAAAATAGTTCAATTACAAGAAAACAAATTTAAATAAAAAATTAATCAGTGCAGAGTTTTTCTACACTTTTATCAATTTATCGTAGACCGTGGAAAATAATTTAAAAAATATTTTGACATAAATTCTCTAAATTTATTAAATTTAAATAATTTAATTTCAAATATAAACAAATTTTAATAATTTATTTAAAGAATTATATGAATGTAAATAATATAAATATCAATAATATTTTATATATTTTATCATATTACTTGTAATAATTATAATAAATTAAGATTAAAAATAAAAATATATGTATAAAAATTTAAATATATCTATTTATTATATACAGACGTGTCGATAACAATTTCGGCTGATTAAACTGCGTGACCCTGCAGAACAAAAAAGGCAATCAGGCGTTTGACGTCCTGACCACGAGAGGAAATCTCTCAGTGTTCCGCAATTGAGGGTTACGCCTTTTCTTTATTAATATTGATCAATTCATCTACACCAGAAAATATGTTAGGTTGTTAATTGTATATCACTTTTGAGCATAATACGAAAATGTATAAAAAAATATTAATCACATTACAGTATTTTTGAAATCATTTATCGTGGAGATTGTACGCTTTGTCTCATGACCAATATCATGGATGGTTGCACCGTTGTATTTCTTATCAAGGAACCTGCCAGCTAAAATCATGGGAGCACCTATAGCATTACTAATACCGGTAGGTTCTGGAATCCAAAATATAATAAATCCAATTTTTTGGAGTTTTCTGCCTGGAGCAGATGCTCTTTGTACACATCCCAAAGACTGAGCAGTTGATTTACCTTCAAATTTTGACATGTCTGTATACAGAGAAGCCCGTCTCTTGGCAGAATCAGAAAACTTGCGTATCTTGTCTAGGCGTATTTTTAGATTATCAACCATGATATCTGGGGTTTAGAAAAAATTAGTTAACATTCAATGATCAATAATTATTACTTGCAAGTCAATAAAGAATAACTAGGCTCAACCAACATCAATTATACTAGGTTTAGTTTAGATACATGAATACATTGAAAGTAAAAAATTCCAAGCGTTTAGAATCAATAAAGGCTGCCCATCAATCAGAAAGAACAAGTTTCAGTACAAGAATGGAGGATTATCTTGAAGTAATCTTAGAACTAGTAGAATTGAAAGGGTATGCTACAACTCTAGATATTTCACGATACATGAATGTAAGTGCGCCAAGTGTTACAAAAATGCTGCAAAGATTGGAGGAAAATAAATTATTAGAATACGAGAAATATCATGGAATTAATCTGACAAATAAAGGACAAAGAATAGCACATGAAATAATACAAAATCATGGAATTTTGTTGGAATTTTTTGAGATTTTGGGGGTAAATCATGAAACTGCAAATAAAGATGCAGAGGGTACTGAACACCATTTAAATCAAAAAACAATTAAACAGTTGAGAAAATTTATTACGTTTCTTAAATCAAATCCAAAAATCTTAAATGATTTTAAAAATCCTTGAGAAACACATGAATGTCATGCTGAGATTCTACAATTTTCATCAAATTTTTTGCAGTATCCGAACGCTTTGGAATTAGTATCTCACCTTTTCTACCAATACGAACTGATGCAACATGTTGATCTTTAACAAAAATATCTGCATGCATGGAGGAAAATTCTCTATTCACAGTTAAAGATAGAGATGATTTTGATTCTGAAAAAGTAAATGGTAAATCAGTAGAACCATTAATTAAATCAGCATTAGAATATCCTTCTTTTTCCACCACATCAATGTGAATTTTAAGCAACTTTTCAATCTCATTAATGTTAGATCCACCCTTACCAATAATGGATGCCATGTATTGTTTATCAACTGTAACTTTGGCTTTATTATCAGATAATATTTCTACTTGGACCCGAGGATCAAATTTCCTAAAAACATCTCTAATTTTATCTTCAGCCAATTTTGTAATGCCAACTTTTTGTACTTTTTTGGATACGGGAACAATAACATTTTCTTCACCAAAAGTATAGATTTCATGCTCTAGTACATTATCTGCAAAATTTCTTATCTCAATTACAGGTCGTGCCAAATCAGATTCAGTCATTCCTGTTGGAACTTTGACTACAAGTTCTAAATCATAAATTTTACCAATCTGACCATCTTTAACAAAAACTACAGTATCAATTACATTTGGAATTATGCCCAATTCAATTTTTCCAATAAATCTCTGAATTGCATCAAGAGGAGAATTTGCATGAACCACTCCAACCATGCCTACACCTGTAAGTCTCAAATCTGCAAAAGTTCTAAAATCTTCTCGTCTTCTAACTTCATCAAAAATCGTATAATCAGGACGTACCAATAATAAAATATCAGCACTATTATCAAAACTTCCTTCAAGTTTTGTGTACTGGGTGATTCCTGGGTCTACTTGTAAATCACGTGGAGATTCAAATGTTTTTACAATCTTTCCAGTGCTGTGATAAAAATTAGCCAAACTTGATGCCAGAGTACTTTTTCCAGAACCTGGTGGACCAGATATAATTATGCCCTCTGCCCTATCAGAGAATCTCTTCATTAAATCATCAGAGATAGAGTAATCATCCAAAGTTAATTTCACAATTGGATGAACTATAGTAATTTCAAATGCTTCAGAAAATGGAGTTTGTGTAATGGCTATTCGGTAATCATTGTACTGAATTACAGTTGCACCATTTTTTGAAATCTCTATACTAGAATCAGAACTAGTTTCTAAAATTTGAGACGATATTAATTGTAGGTATTCTTTTGAAAGAATCTCATCAGATAGTTTAGTTAATACAAAAGATCCGGGTTTGCCTTTTTTTGCCTTTGGGGGCATATTTTCTTTAAGATGTACACTCATAGTTTCAGGGTCAAAAAATTTTAAAAATTCTAAAACAACACTTTTTGCAACAGGTTTTACAAAGACGGATTCTAATCCCTCGGCTTGCGCTACTAGATGTTGAAGATTATCTGATGTGTATAAAATTGCACCGTGTTGTTTTGCCACGTCTTTAATTATTGCATCAATTCTACCAGACCCTGCCATGCGAATATCTTCTGATGTAACATGAGTACCAACAATAGAGACATTTAATGCAAATTTAGCAGAAATGTCTTTGAGTTTTTTTATTGCCTCCAATCCAATAAAACCATGCTCTTTTTTATTAGATGCCTGAGATTGCAATTCATCAAAGACTGCCTGTGGAATTAAAATTTCAGAGTTGGCAATATTTCCGGATTCAATTTGAGTGATTAATTGACCATTAATTATGATGCTAGTATCTACTACAATTTTTGACAAATCTATCTATTGTAAATTAAACTAGACTCTAAATTACTTTGCCAAAAAAAGCAAAATTTGCTTAAAGAAAACAAACTTGAAGAACTAAAATCACTCACTCTGGGTAAAAAATGGAATTTAATACAATAGTTAATCATGAATCATCAAGATAAAAATACAGAATTTTATACAAATTGCACTACATACTTTGAATTTTTACGTAAAAAAGGAGACATGGACTATGCCTTTGAGGACGAGTATTATTTTACCATGCCTGCAATATCAAATCATTAAAAACAAATTCAGGGATTATTAATTAGAATACCAGCCAAAATATAGTGGATTTAAAAAAAATTAAAGAAACAGTAATCAAGTGCACAAAATGTGAACTGGCAACTACAAGAACAAATTCAGTACCAGGAAAGGGAAATTTTCAATCAGATGTAATTTTTGTAGGAGAAGCACCTGGAAAAAATGAAGATAAGCATGGAGAGCCATTTATAGGAATTGCAGGAAAACGACTCACAGAGTCACTAGAGAATGCAAAAATATCACGAGAATCAATATACATAACAAATGTGGTAAAATGCAGACCTCCAAAAAATAGAGTTCCAAGTACAACAGAAAGAAGCGCGTGTAGTGAATATCTTCAACAAGAAATTGCCATAATAAAACCAAAAATAATTTGCATATTAGGAAATACTGCATTTAATTCAATTTTAGGAGGAAATGAAATTACAAAATATAGAGGAAAAATTGTAAAAAAAGACAATCAACTATATTTTCTAACTATACATCCAGCTGCTACAATATACAATCAAAAATTAATTGTCACACTAAAAAATGACATTTTAAAATTATTTGATTTAATCAGAGACTTAAAAAATGGCAAAGTAATTCCAGTGGATATTGACTATACTACCTAGAGAATTTTATTTACAAGATACAGTTACTGTTGCAAAAAAATTACTAGGAAAAAAACTAGTACGTAAAATAAACAACCAAGAAATTTCAGGAATAATCATAGAAACTGAAGCGTATAGACACACTGATGATCCTGCAAGTCACGCATTTAGAAAAATCACAAAACGCAACAAAGTAATGTTTGGAGAAGTTGGAATTGCCTATGTGTATTTTACATATGGAATGCATTATTGCTTTAATGTAGTTGCAAAAAATTCAAAGTTTGATGCAGGTGCAGTATTGATTCGTGGCATAATACCACAAAAAGGAATAAAGATCATGGAAAAAAATAGAAACACTACAGACAAGAAAAAACTATCAAATGGACCTGCCAAACTAACTCAAGCATTAAACATTACAAAAGAGCATTACGGGGTAGATTTGACTCTAAATTCCAAATTATTTATCACCGATGGAATAACTCCAAATAAAATAACATCATCTCCAAGAATTGGAATAAAAAATGGAATCGATAAACTATGGAATTTTAAAATAGAAATTAAATAATTTATTTATTATTTTCATCCAGTGTCCATGGTACAAATCGTCCCAAAATTCTCCTCCAATCTAATTTTAAGACAAGCACGATAGATAGAGTCATAATTGCACTAAAAATGATAATTCCAATGTATACAGTGTTTACATCAGTTACATCTTCAAGAAATGGATCAAGTAAAGACACACCGACACTATGAGAAATTAAAATAATGCAATAACTAAGAACTATTTTACCACTCAAAGTTGCAAGAAAGAATCGTTTTGGATTGTATTTTGCCAAACCCAATGGAATGTAAATTAAATCATCAGGAATTGGAGTCGCAGCTGCAACAAAGGCAGCAGCAGCACCGTATCGTTTTACCAATCGCTCAAATGGGCGCATCCTAGTTCTAGTTTTTTCATTTATTATTCGTCGTCCATGATAACTCAGATAAAAAATAATTTGCTTTGCCACAGTTGCAGTTAATGCAGAAATTAATGCCAGAGCATGCAAATTGTACTGTTCCCCCACGGACATTGATGCAAGCAAAATAAATCCAGGTAATGGAATAAAGGGAATTAGAGAGCCAAAAAAATTAACTAGTGCTAATCCAAGATAGCCCACTTCAGTAGAAAATGGAATTAAAGAAGCAAAATCCACAAATCAACGAATCATTATGCATTATTTAATGAAATGCATGAGTAAGCCCAGCATTCATTAAAAATATCCACAGCTAGTTATAAAAAATACTCGCAATCAAAATAATTTTACAGAATTACTCATACAACCAACACCTAACATATCCTGTTTTTGTTTTTAATTTTGGGGGAACTATTTTACATTTATCTATTGCAAGCGGACACCGTTCAATAAAACGACATTGTGTTGGATATTCTAAAAGACTTGGTGGAATTCCTTTAATGTATTTGGGAGGATTACCATTTAATGTTGGAATTGATTCCAAGAGCCCTTGAGTGTAAGGATGTTTAGGATTTTTAAAAATTTCATATGAAGAACCAAATTCTACCATGTGCCCACCATACATAATTCCAATTTTATCAGCAATTTCAGATAATACCGCAAGATCATGACTAATTAACATAAAGGACATTCCATCTTTTTTTAGCTTTTTTAATAAATTAATTATTTGTGATTGAATCAAAACATCAAGAGCAGTTGTTGGCTCATCTGCAATAACAAATCGTGGTTGAAGTAATAGTGCCATAGCAATTATTACTCTTTGTTTCATTCCACCGCTAAGCTCGTGAGGGTACTTTTTTAAAACAAGATCATCTAAACTTACAGAGTGAATTGCATCAAGAATTATGGCATCTAAATTACTTTTAAAATTATGTTGCTTTAGAATTTCTACAAATTGTTCATGGATAGTAAATACAGGATCAAGTGAATTCATAGCCCCCTGAAAAATCATAGATATTTTTTTCCATCTAAATTTTTCAGTAAATTCGGATTCAGAAATTTCAAGTAAGGAGTCATTATCTAAAAGAATTTGTCCTTTCATCCTACCACCTAAAAGCATACGAATGATTGAAATGCCCAATGTGCTTTTACCGCATCCACTTTCTCCAGCAATTCCAATTGATTCACCATCTGCCAAATCAAAATCAACGTCCTCTACAGCATAGATAGAACCGTTTTGGGTATCATACTGAGCACATAGTCCTTTGACAATCAATGTCATGTTAGTTGTAAAATTAACTATAATTTTTGTTTTTAATTAATGGATACAAATAGTCATCAAAATTATCAAAAATACCCGAAACCTTGACATAAAGATAAATTTTAATGAAAAAAGAGAGTGAAAATGAATTGGGATTTGTAAAAACTCATGATATTGCCGAATTAAACACGGATACTATTGGAAAAGAAGTAGTATTAGGGGGATGGATTGAAGATCTAAGAAAATTAGGAAAAATGACATTTATTACATTACGCGATGTTTCCGGAATTTCTCAGATAATTGTAAAGGGTGAATTAAATGACAATCTAGAGGAGATAAACCGTCAAAGCGTAATTACAGTAAAAGGAATTGTGCAAGAAACAAAGGCACGAGATTTTGCATTTGAAATTAAAGCCGAGGAAATACAAGTACTTGCAAAGGCAATACACCCATTACCAGTTGATCCAATTGGTAGATTGGAGAGTAATATTGACACACGATTAAATCATCGTGCATTAGATATGAGAAATCAAAAAACTGCATCAATTTTCAAATTAAGACATTTTGTATTAGAAGTATTACGAAAAACATTAGCCGAGAAAAAATTTATTGAAATTACAACACCGAAAATAATTGGTAGTGCAAGCGAAGGAGGGGCAAATTTATTTTCACTTGATTATTTTGGTAAAACAGCATATCTTGCTCAAAGTCCACAGTTATACAAAGAACAAATGACAATAGGACTTGAAAGAGTTTATGAAATTTCTAGTTTCTACAGAGCAGAAAATTCACACACAGGTCGTCATCTTAGTGAATTTACAAGCATAGACATTGAAGCTGCATTCATGGATTATAATGATGTGATGAATATTTTAGAATCACTAGTAATTGAAGTTTGCAAAGTAATATCTGAAAAATGTAAAAAAGAACAAGAAATTATAGGACATGTAATTGAAATTCCAAATTATCCTTTTGAAAGAGTAACATACATGCAAGTGATTGAGGAATTAAACAAGGCGGGTGAAAAAGTAGAATTTGGAGATGACTTGCTGGATTCGCATTTAAGAATAATTGGAAAAAATCATCCTGGATTTTATTTTCTTACGGATTGGCCAATGAAACTAAAACCATTTTACATTAGAGAAAAAGACGAAGATCCAAAATTATCACGTTCATTTGATCTTCAATTTGGTTATCTAGAGCTTTCATCAGGTGGAACTAGATTACACGATAGAGAATTATTAAAAGCCAGACTAGGAGAGAAAGGTTTGGATCCTACTCAATTTGCTGATCACCTTCAAACATTTGATTGGGGAATGCCTCCACATTCAGGTTGGGGAATGGGATTAGACAGACTAATGACTACTATAATTGGAATAGATAACGTAAGAGAAGTTGTACTTTATCCAAGAGATCCAGATAGATTAAGCCCATAAATTAATTTAAATATTTATTGCAAAAGAGAATACCAATAACATGATAGAACAAATGGATGCAAAAAGAGTAGTTGAGGTAATAGGAAATAATCTAATTGGAGTTTCACATGACTCCAACAACTTTCAAAAATTGCCAGATTCGTTTTGGGGATATTTTGCAAGAGGTCATGATACAAAAGGTACATTTGGTGTGATACTAACTTATTCGGAAAACGGAAAAGATGTAGATGATCTTATCAAAATGTATGAAGAGTGGGCAAAGAAAAATAAAGAATCTAAATAATCTATTTAGTGTCTTTTAATAGTCGTCTATACTCGCTGCATTCACTACAAATTGGTTTTCCCTTGTAACTTGGATTACCATCTGTAATTTTTAATGTGCCAGGACTTAATTTACAAATAACACAAACCACCATACCAAACAGCAAATTATCTAATTTATAAAAATTGGCAATTTTCTAAAATATGCAAATTCAGGGAAAAATCATTCCCAATATAATTATTTTAAAATCAATGTAAATTAAAAAAAAGTGCGATTATGGGTCTAAAACGAGTAATTGTCCTCTCATTGTTGGTTGATAGAATGTGCATAGATAATCAAATACTCCTGCTTCTGAAGCAGTAAATTCAATGATTGTATTTTCTTCAGAATTAATATCTGCATGAACCATGTATGCGGGGTCATCGATGGTAAATGTGTGTGATGCTCTTGTTTCCCTTCTGGCTCTAGATTGTAAAAATGTATTTTTACATTATGGTCTTTATTGACTACGATACTATCTAGTGAAAACAAGTCAGGAGGTATCAAATATTTTTCCTCATCAATTGTTTCATCAACTTGTGCAAAGAGTCAAATCTCTTTAGTTTGTGGAGTGTATTTATTTTCTACCTCAACTGGTGCCATATCAGGGCCAGATGGAATTGCTGCAATTATAATTGCAATCACTGCAATGGCAATAGATGCTAGACTAATTCCTATATTTTTAGAATCAGCCATTCAATAACATAAAATTATTAGATAAAAGATATTTTAGATAATTCCAAACGCATGTTCTAATACAATAGATTAACGATATCTGCAGTAAATTCACTAGTGGATTTACTTCCACCAATGTCTTTGGTTTTGGAACCAGTTTTTACCAAATTAAATATAGTAGATTCTAATTTCTCTCCAGCTGTAAAACATTTTGAATCATTATGTTTTGCACCTAACCAGTCAAACATCATTTTAAGTGATAACAAAAATGATGACGGATTTGCAATATTTTTTCCTGCAATATCAAAGGCAGCACCATGAACTGGTTCAAACAAGGCAAAATTATCACCAATATTTGCAGCTGGAGCCATGCCCAATCCACCTACAACTTGAGATGACTCATCAGATAAAATATCTCCAAACAAATTTGTAGTTACAATTACATCAAACTTTTCTGGTTGACGAATAAGATTCATTGCACATGCATCAACGTACATTTGTTCAAATATAATATCAGGGTAATTTTTTGCAACCTCACTGCAAGATTTTGCAAATAATCCATCAGTAAGTCGCATTACATTTGATTTATGAACACATGTAACTTTTTTCATGGAATTACGTTGTGTTGCAGTTTCAAATGCATATTTTGCAATTCTCTTTGAGGCAAACTCTGAAATTACTCTTAATGCAACTGCAGAATCCCCCAAGCTAAATTCCTTACCAATGTAAAGATCCTCAGTATTTTCTCTGACTATAACCATATCAATATCATCCCTTAATGCAGGCATTTGCGGATATGATTTTGCAGGTCTAATATTTGCATAAAGATCAAACATTCGCCTCAATACAACAATTACATCCGCCGCACTCTCACCCACAGGTGCCTTTAAACAAACATCTGATTTTTTGATGGCATCTATTGTTTCATCAGGTAAAGCTTTTCCTGTTTCCTTTAATGCAGTATCTCCTGCAGATAATTTTGTAATTTCAAATTTTAAATCAAGTTTATCATGAATTGTATTTAATACAGATATTGCAGAATTAGATAATTCAGGTCCAATTCCATCTCCAGTGATTAAGGAAATTTTATACATGATAAAATTTTACAAAGAAGGGAATTTTAGGATTTAGTCTAATTGCTTCTGATTTAGCATTTTTTTGAGCATAATTCTGTTTATTCCATCAATTACGGCTTGAACGCTAGTAGTAACAATATCCTCTCCGATAGATTTTGCAGATACACTGTTTCCTTGTGCATCCTCAACACGAATTGTCACTTCACATAATGCAGTAGAACCGCCAGATATAGAAGCTAAACCGTAATCTTTTATTTTAAGTTCAGATATTTGGCCTGTGATTTTTTGTATTGCGTTTAATGCTGCATCCACTGGACCAACACCGTAATCAGTTCCAATGAAATCCTTGCCATCAATATTTAATTTTACAAATGCATAGGGCATAGTTCCAATTCCGGTAGATACTGAAAAACCAGTTAACTGTACAATACGTTTTATTCCCTTTTCACCTAAAACATTACTTGCAATAGAAAGTAATTCAACATCAGTAACTTGTTTTCCTTGATCACCAATAATTTTGATCTTGTCAAGAATTTGTTTTGCCTGATCTTCGGTTGGATGTATATCATATTCGGCAAGCATTGCATTCATGCCATGAATGCCGGCATGTTTTCCAACTTGAAGCCATCTTTTTCTTCCAACTAATTCAGGACTAATGGGCTCATAAGTTAAAGGATTATTCAAAATTCCATGTGTATGAATTCCAGATTCATGGCCAAATGCATTATCGCCGACAATTGCTTTGTTTGGCTGAACTTGAACACCTACGGTTTTTGAAATGAATCTAGATGTTTCATAGAGTAATTCAGAATTGATTCCAGTTTCATATTTTTGATCATATGGTAAGCACTTTAAAGCCATAACAAATTCTTCCAATGCAGCATTTCCAGCTCGTTCACCAATTCCATTAATTGTCACATGTGCACATTGAGCACCAGCTCGGATCCCAGATAATGCATTAGCTACTGCCAATCCAAAGTCATTATGGCAATGAACACTGATTGGAAGTTTTGAAGTTTCAATTGCATCTCGAGTTATTTCTGCAATGTATTCAGGAGTGGAGTATCCAACTGTATCAGGAATATCAATTCTATCAGCGCCAGCTTTTGCAACTTCACCAAATACATGTTTAAGAAAATTTCTATCAGTTCTAGTTGCATCTTCAGCAGAAAACTCTACTTCAAGTCCACGGGATTTACCATATTGTACTGCATCTATAGCTTTTTCAAGTGCTTGTTCACGTGTCATTTTCAATTTATATTCCAAATGGATATCTGAAGTTGCAATGAATGTATGAACGTGTGTCAATCCTGCATCAACTACTGCATCAATGTCTTTAGTAGTAGTTCTAGCTAAACCAAAAATATCCGCAGATAATCCTTCACGTGCAATCATACTCACAGCTTTGAATTCACCCTCAGAAATTACAGGAAATCCAGCTTCAATTGCATCAACTCCAAGTATATCTAATTTTTTTGCAATGGCAAGTTTTTGATCAGGGGATAATGAAATACCAGGTGTTTGCTCTCCATCTCTTAATGTTGTATCAAAAATTCTAATTCTCATATCCGCCTCTTTCTAAAGCAGCGACACCAGTTCGTGCAACTTCAATAATTCCAAACGGTTTTGCCAATTCCTCAAATGCTCGAATTTGATCAGGAGTTGCAGTCAACTCTACCATGATAGAGCCTTTTCTGACATCATGTATTTTTCCACCGTAAGCGTTTGCCAATTTATTTATTTCCATGCTATCACTTGCATTACTAAGTTTAATCTTAAAAATACTTAGTTCACGATATACAGTTTTGTGCTCATCCAAATGTTTAACCTCTATAGTATCAATCATCTTATCAAGTTGTTTCACAATTTGTTCAACTTGTTTTTCATCACCAAATGTAGTAATTGTCATTCTAGAATATTCAGGATTATCAGTTACACCTACAGAAATACTATCAATATTGAAATTTCTTGATCTGAATAAATGAGTAACCTTAAACAAGATTCCAGGTTTATTTTCAACTAAAAGAGTAAGAATTGCCCACATGATAATTCACTATGAAGGTAAAATCATATCTGCAAGAGAAGTTCCGGGGGCAACAAAAGGCAACACATCTTCTTCTGGATCAATTGGAATATCAATAACAGTAGCAACATCACTTTTCAATGCTGTTTTGATAGCCTTATCAAGTTCATCCATAGATTGTGCACGTATTCCTTGAGCACCATATGATTCTGCCAATTTAACGTAATCTGGGCATTTTCCTTGATCAACTCCAATCATTCGTCGATTATAGAAAGTTCTTTGCCATTGTGCAACCATTCCTAGTGAAAAGTTATTCAAAAGAAATACAATTACAGGAATATCTTCCAACACCGCAGTTGCAAGAGAATTTTCAGTCATACTAAAACTACCATCACCAGCAATATCCACAACAGGCACATTTGGTCTTGCAACTTTGGCACCTATTGCTGCAGGAAATCCCCAGCCCATAGTTCCAAGTCCAGTTGAACTAAAAAAAGTTCCAGGTTGTATTACATCATAAAATAATGAAGCCCACATTTGATGCTGGCCCACTTCAGTAGTTACAATAGATTCATGCGGTAAAAGTTCTCTAAGTTTTCTCAATATTTTTGCAGCCCCCATTTCACCAGGATGTAATTTGAGATTTTCTTTCCAGTATGCTTTGGTTTCTTTAACATGTTTAATCCAAATATTTTCCTCAGTTCGTTTGATTGCTTTTTGCATCAACATCTTTATCATAATTCTAAGAGATGCGCGTACATCTCCAATGATTGCAACAGACGTAGTTTGATTTTTACCAATTTCAGCAGGATCTACATCCATATGAATAATTTTTAATCTTTTTTCAAATGCTTCAAAAGTTCCAACAGATCTATCAGAAAATCTGGTACCTATCGCCAATACACAGTCAGCTTCAGTCATCATCTTATTTGCCTCGGCATGACCATGCATACCAATCGGTCCCAATGATAATGGATGATTTTCTGGGAATGCCCCTTTTCCTTTGAAAGTAGTGACAACAGGAATCATAAGTAATTCAGCTATTGATTGAACTTCTGCAAATGCAGATGAAATAATTGCACCACCACCAGCCAGTATGATTGGTCTTTCAGAACTAAGTAACATTTCAATTGCTCTTTCAATATGAACAATGTCAGGATCAGTCCAGGGGTGGTAACCGAGGATTTTAAATTCGTCTGGAAAAATCATAGATGCTTCTTTTTGTTGAACATCTTTTGGAATATCAATAAGAACGGGACCAGGTCTGCCAGTTTCTGAAATGTAAAATGCTTTCTTAACTACCAGTGGAATTTCATTAGCAGATCTTGGTTGAAATGAATATTTTAGAACAGGGTTTGCCATTCCAATAATATCACTTTCTTGAAATGCGTCTTTTCCAATCATCGCTACAGGGACTTGACCTGTGACTGCAATCATTGGGGATGAATCAGCTTGGGCAGTTGCAAGTCCGGTCAAAATATTGGTTGCACCAGGTCCAGATGTGGCAAAACATACACCAGGTTTTCGACTAACTCTTCCAAAACCATCTGCCATATGTGCTGCAGATTGTTCATGTCTAACCAAAATATGTCTAATATTACATCGAGCAAATTCATCATACATTGGAAGATTTGCACCTCCAGGTAAGCCAAATACTTCTTTGACACCTTCTTTTTCCATAGCAACCATTAATGCTCTGGCACCGGTCATAGTTTCCATTTCATTCAATCAAATCAATCCCCATAATTTTAATGTGTAAAATTTACAGCATGTTTTACAGTACTGGATCTAGTAAAAACCAACATTTACCAAATGTATTTGTGTTCATTCAAACTCTATTGTGATTATTATCAAATAACTAATAAAGATTATTGAAAAGATTCAGGTTTAATGCATTCATTCCAGAAGACTTAAACTGATAATTTTCATAATTCAAATACAGTTTTGTCTGAAAATGAAGAAATTATTAAAATAATTGAAATGTTGCTAGAATCTGGAAAAACAAAAGATTTTTCATCATTACGAAATATTCATCTAAATGATTCTAGATTTTCAAGCTTTGGGGATTTACCACCGTATGATCTTAAAGATTTTCAAACAACGATAGAATTGGAAGAATTAAAATTTATCAGCATTTCAGATTATGATTATAAAATAAAAAATTTAAAAATTAGTGTATTTGGGGAGACAGCCATAGTAGCTTTGGAATTAGAACAAAGAGGAATGTTAGTAGATAACAAAGCATACACTGGTGAACACATAGTGATTAATGGTAGAGCGACGTTTGTTTTAATTAAACAACAGACATGGAAAATTGCACATATTCATCTATCACGAATATAAAATTAAAATTAGTTGTTACTTTTTATTGGTTTATTTGGTTTTGAGTTATCAGTTGTTGGTTTAGGTTTATTTTCAACAGGTTTACTTTGTGGTTTGGTTTGATTGGGTGTGTTTGATTTGAATTGTGGTTTGGTTTGATTGGGTGTGTTTGATTTGAATTGTGGTTTGGTTTGATTGGGTGTGTTTGATTTGAATTGTGGTTTGGTTTGATTGGGTGTGTTTGATTTGAATTGTGGTTTGGTTTGATTGGGTGTGTTTGATTTGAATTGTGGTTTGGTTTGATTGGGTGTGTTTGATTTGAATTGTGGTTTGGTTTGATTGGGTGTGTTTGATTTGAATTGTGGTTTGGTTTGATTGGGTGTGTTTGATTTGAATTGTGGTTTTTCACTTTGTAATGTTTGATATAATTTGTATGCCTGTTCAACAGTTGCATTTCCATGAACAATGGAACGCACAGCTCTAATCATAGCTACAGGGTATTCTGATTGCCAGATATTTCGACCCATATCAACGCCTACCGCACCTCCCTTGATTGCATTGTATGTTAATCGTAATGCATCTAATTCAGAGATCTTTTTTCCACCTGCAACAATAATTGGTACAGGACAAGATTCAACTACTTTTTCAAAATTATCACAATAATAAGTTTTAACGATATGTGCACCTTGTTCAGCAGCTATTCTACATGCCAATGAAAGATATCTAGCATCTTTACCAAGTTCTTTACCTACTGCAGTTACTGCAAGAACCGGAATTCCAAATTCTTCTGCATCATTTACTAATTTTCCTAAATTTACAATACTTTTATGTTCATATTTTGAACCAACAAAAATAGACATTGCAAGCGCACTGGCATTTAGTCTAACTGCATCTTTGATACTAACTGTAATATCTTCTTGAGATAAATCCTCGCCAATAATGCTTGCACCACCTGAAACTCGTAAAACCATAGGTACATCTGTCGAATTTGGAACGCATGTTCTTTGAACACCGCGTGTAACCATTAATGAATCGCAGTATTTGAGTAAAGGCGCAATTACTTTTTTTGGATTTTCTAATTTCTCAGTTGGACCTAAAAAGTATCCATGATCAATAGCTAGCATGAGTGCACGATTATTTTGTGCTTTAATGATTCCGGAAAGTCTATTTTTTAATCCCCAGTCCAAATCTCTTCGATTTTGAAAGAATGAAAATACCTGTCTTAAGCCTTTCCTATTTGATTATAATTATTTTCATTGCATGATCACCGCTTTTAGCATGATCAAATGCTTTTTGAGAATCTTGAATAGAATATGTGTGAGTCACTAATTGTAGAACATTGATTTGAGATGATTCTATTAATCTCAAAGCTTCTTTAGTATCAGTATCAGATGCAGCATAACTTGTGACAAGAGTTATTTCTTTAGAATAAATTTCAGCCATATTCAAAATAATTTTAGAGTCTTTTGATGGAACACCGAACATCATGACGGTACCCCCTTTTCGTACCATGCTAATTGCATCATCTAATGCCTTAAGATTACTTGTGGCAACTATTGCCACATCTACACCTTGGTTATCAGTATAATCCAATATTTTCTGTTTCCTATTTGGATCTGCAGAATTAATAGAATCGGTAATGTTTAATTTTTTTGCAAACTCTAATCTAAAATCATTAATATCAAAACAAAAAATTTTTGAGAATTTTTTAAGTTGTGCGATCATTACATGCATCATACCAGTGGGACCAACGCCAAAAATTGCAACCGAGTCTTCTTGTTGATAAGAGTATTTTGTCCAAGCTCTAAGACAACATGCCAAAGGTTCTATCATTGCTGCCTGTTCAAAACTCATAGAGTCAGGAATCTTTAGCACACCTCCATGTTCCACATTCCATTTTGGTACAACATATTCCTCAGAAAGACCACATGGTGAAAGATTTGTTTCAGAATATTTTGAACACATTGTTTCATTACCGTGTGTACACAAGTGACAAGAATAACATGGAACATGATGATGAGTGAACACCCTATCGCCTTTTTTAAATTCAGATACATCTGAACTAGTATCAATTATAATTCCTGCCGGTTCATGACCTAATCGCATAGAAGGTTGTCCATATTCTCCAAATACTTTTTCTAAATCAGAGCCACATATTCCACATGCATGCATTTGTACCAAAATATCTCCAGAATTTAATTTCGGATTGTCTATTTCATTTACTGAAATAATAGATGGATCTTTAACAGATACTGTCTTCATATCAAAACTTTAAACGATTCAACATAAGAAGATTAAATTATACACCTAGAATCTTTTTGAGCATTAATCTATAATCAACATCGGTTTTTTCACTTCCAGCTGAAGGCAGTGTAAAAACAAGTGTTGATTTTTCTGAACGAAGTTTAGTTAATTCGTCATTAATGGATTTTGTCATATCATCACTTACCAAAATTAATCCAACGTTGGAATCCGCAGTAAGTTTTTTTATTTCATCTAATGTGTTTTTAGGAGTATTTGAAATTATACCTGGAACTCCAGCTAATTGGAAGCTTGTAACAAATGATTTACTACCCACTGTGGATATTTTCACAGATAAAATTTTTGTTTATTCTAATTTAACCCTTTTTGGTACGTAAAAGATCTGGAAAGATTGATTTACTTAAAAAAATCTAGCAAAATATGGCAAATATTGACAACCAAAAAAACATCTATCTATTCACACATGGAAGAATGGATCTGCAAGAAAAAGCAGAAAATGCCCTAATATCAAAAGGATTTTCAAAGGAGAAAATTGTAATGGCATCACCAAATAAAGTCGGAAATATTGGAGATTACATGGCAATGCTTTGGATGCCACCTACACCAGATCACATAAAAATTCAACTCATAACTAAAGTTGAAGAGGTAAAAGCCGAAGGAGTGATCGGACTTTGGAAAGGGGTATCAAAAGACGATATTGAATCTATTCCGTTAGGATAGAATTAACTAAATCCAGCTCCAAACTCATCGCCCTTTTGAAGAGGGTCACCAGAATCTAAATTTTTTAATTTAAAATAAAGTAATGATTCATAAACTAATTTTAAAGCATCCTCGTCATTAAATTCTGAATTTAATTTTGTTTGAGCAACATATTTTTCTAGTTTTTCAGGATTTTGTTCATCTACAGATAATCCATCTTCCTCCATCATCGTGGTTATTTTGTCAATTAGTGAGTTGTATTGATCCTCATCCATAATATTTTAATTTATTTCTAGTTAATAAAAAGTTCTAAATGGAATTTTTATAAATCAAGAATCAATCCAGAAATAAAATCACCATATTCATCATCAGAGAATCTAATTGTATCTATTTTATTTTCAGACTTAGCTAAATGTACTGATTCTAAATGATAACAAGTTGTTTTTTGATTTAATCTACCAAAAAAATATCCAAGACACGAGCAATACTCAGCATCAGGATCTAACCAATGTTCTTTACTTTTTCCAACTACAGTCCAAATTTTTCTTTGACTTGGCTCAAAAAGATGTAATTTTACTCGGTTTTCAGAAACTATAGATTTTATTCTATCAGAGTCATTTGTCACAAGAATTTAATTCAAAGTCCATGGTATAACTTTGATGCTAAAAACAAGAACAATGTCTTCAAAACCAGTAATGATGCTAGAAGGAGAAAAAGAATTACTAGTAATCTATTTTATCATATGGTTCAATTGGATCCTTTGTTGTTTCATTATCCTTAAGCCATTCCAGAGTTTTAACAAAAGAATCAGCCAATTCTATAGTAGTAAGAACCGGAATTCCCAATTCCAATGATTTTCGTCTAATTTGATATTCGTCTTCGAGCATTCCAACATATTTTTCAAGGGTGGATGTGCTTGGAATATTAATAATAAAATCAATTTTTCGCTCATAAAGTAAATCTGCAATATTTGGTTTTCGTGTAGGCTCGGAGATTTTATGAACTATTTCAATATCACCGATTTTTTCCTCAAAAAATTCTGCAGTATGTTCAGTTGCAAGAATCTTAAATCCAAGATTTTTTAATCGTGCAATAGATTGCAATAATTTTTCCTTATTTTGAGATCCACCTACAGTTACAAGTGCCGTACCTGTTTTTGGTAAAGTGTATCCAGCAGAAATAAGTCCTTTAGCTAATGCATCGTAAAAGCTTGTACCAAAACATGCAACCTCACCAGTAGATTGCATTTCTACACCAAGTCGTATATCGGCACCCTCAAGTTGCATAAATGAAAATTGTGGTACCTTGATTCCAAAGTTTGGAATTTTTTGCCATTTGTTTTCAGATAATTTAGGAAGGGGTTTACCCAGTATTGCTTTTGCAGCTAATGAAATAAGATTCGTCTTGACAAGTTTTGATACAAATGGCATGGAACGTGATGCTCGAATATTTAATTCAATTACATACACATGATCATCATGAATTAAAAATTGTAAATTAAATGGTCCTTTGACATTAAACGTTTTTGCAATATTTGTAGAATATTCAGTGATAGTCTCAATTGTTTTATTATTTAATCTCCATGGAGGTATGCACATCATTGCATCCCCTGAATGAACACCTGCACTTTCAATGTGTTCAACTATCGCTCCAATTAAAACATCAGTTCCATCACTAACTCCATCAACATCAACTTCTAGGGAATTTAGCATGAATTTTGAAATTACAACTGGGTAATCTGGAGATACATCTGTAGCTTCTTTTACATATTTTTTTAATTCATCTTGTGACCATACAACTTTCATTGCAGCACCAGAAAGTACGTATGAAGGTCTAACAATTACTGGGAACCCAACGTCTTGCGCAAAACTTTTCGCGTCTGAAGTATTTGAAAACGCTTGCCAACGGGGCTGTTGAATATGTAATTTATCTAATTCGGCACTGAATTTTGAACGGTTTTCAGCTCTATCAACATCAAGGGCACTTGTACCAATTATGCTAATACCATTATTTGCAAGATCTAATGTCAAATTATTTGCAGTTTGACCTCCAACACAAGTCACTATACCTGTAGGATTTTCAAATTCGGCTATATCTAAAATTCTCTCCAAAGTTAATTCTTCAAAATACAGCCTACTGCAAATATCATAATCAGTTGAAACGGTTTCAGGATTGCAATTTACAACTGAAACTATTTTTTCCCCGTTTTCTTGTAAACCCCAAACCATGTTAACCGTACCCCAATCAAATTCAACACTGCTACCAATTCTATATGGACCAGCACCAAGAACAATTACGCCTCTTTCATTAGGTGAAATTTTAATATCATTTTCCATGCCGCCGTATGTAAGATATAGATAGTTTGTAACTGCAGGCCATTCAGCAGCCAAAGTATCAATTTGTTTTACTGAGGGCAGTACTCCTGCTTTTTTACGTATTTCACGTATTTCTTTAGGTAACCTATCTTTAGCACGTGCGATTTGTTTATCTGAAAATCCCATCTTTTTGGATTCCCAAAGTAATGCAGTACTAAGTGGTTTTTGTTTTAATTTATTTTCAACATCTACAATATTTTTTATTTTTTCAATAAACCAGGGATCAATCGCTGAAAGTTTATAGATTCTTTCAACAGTGATTCCCATAGTAAGTGCAACTGCTACATAATACAAGATTAAATCATCTGAATTAGAGAGGTGATCTTCTATTTCCTCTTCACTATATGATTTCATATTATTTCGATTTAAAACAAGACCGTCATTTCCAATATCCAACATACGAATTGATTTTTGTAATGATTCCTCAAAAGTACGCCCTATGGCCATTACTTCTCCAACAGATTTCATAGTAGGTCCAAGTTTTCGTTTCACAAGATCAAATTTTGCAAAATCCCATCGAGGGTGTTTACATACAATATAATCTAATGAAGGCTCAAAACAGGCAGTAGTTGCTTTGGTGATTCTATTTTCCAATTCAGGTAGCGTATATCCCAATCCAATTTTTGCAGACATGTATGCCAATGGGTAACCAGTGGCTTTACTTGCAAGTGCAGAAGAGCGAGATAATCTAGGATTAATTTCTATAGCTACGTATCTATCAGAATCAGGATCCAATCCATACTGAATGTTACACTCACCTACAATTCCAACATGTTTTGTTGCTCGTAGAGCTGCAGAGCGCAACATATGATATTCTCTATTATCAATTGTTTGTGAAGGTGCAACTACAATATTATCACCCGTGTGAACTTTCATTGAAAGGACATTTTCCATATTACATACAATTACATTATTTCCAACATAATCTTGCATTACTTCGTATTCAATTTGTTTCCAGTGTCCAATGTATTCTTCAATTAAAACTTGACCAACAAGACTTGCTCTTAATCCTCGTTCAACAATTTCATGTAACTCAATTTCATTATATGCAACCCCGCCTCCTTTTCCACCAAGAGTATATGCAACTCTAATAATTACAGGATAACCTAATTCCTGAGCAATATCTTTTGCATCTATAAAATTTCGTACACTTCTGCTTTTTAAAATTGGAACATTGCATTGATTCATAGCATCTTTGAAGAGTTGTCGATCCTCAGTTTGCTGTATTCCAGGAATTTGTGTACCTAAAACATGTACCCCGTATTTTTCAAGAATACCTGCTTGTGCAAGATTTACACCACAATTCAAAGCAGTCTGCCCCCCATATGCAAGCATGATGCCATCAGGTCTTTCCTTTTCGATAATAGATTCTACATACTCTACATTCACAGGTAGCAAGTACACCTTATTTGCAAATCTGGTATCAGTCTGAATTGTTGCAATGTTTGGATTGATTAGTACACTTTTCAATCCATCTTCGTGTATTGCTTTGAGGCATTGGCTTCCGGAGTAGTCAAATTGACGGTCGTTTTAGCGACTTTCGCCGGCTTCTCCGATTTTTATGGCCCCACTACCAAGTACAAGAATTTTCTTTATCGACTCATTCTTAGGCAGATTTGCCTTCCTCCATAAGGTGTTTGAGTTCTTCAAATACGAATTTACAATCATAAGGGCCCGGTGCAGCTTCTGGATGAAACTGAACTGCAATACAGTTTTGTTTTTTATGTTTTATTCCCTCGACTGTTTTATCGTCTGCGTTTGTAAACCATAGATCAAATTCAGATGATTGTAATGATTCAGGCGTAATACCGTAACCATGATTCTGACTTGTAACATAAATTTGATTGTTATCCAAATTTACACATGGTTTGTTTTGTCCACGATGACCATATTTTAATTTGTAAGTTTGTGTGTTTCCAGCAATACCAATTATTTGTGCACCTAAACAAATTCCAAGAGTCGGAATATTTTTTTCAATAAGTTTTCTTGCAGTATCTATAGTGTCTGAACATTTTTGAGGATCACCTGGACCATTACTAATTACAACACCTTTTGGATTGTAAGACATGATTTTTTCAAATGAAGTATTCCAAGGTAATTTTATTACTTTGTATCCAAGTTCACGAATACTTCGTAGTATTGCATTTTTTGCACCAGTGTCAATTACAACGACAGATTTTTCCTCAGAGCCATACACTACTTCCTGTTTAGTTGATACTATATCCATGAATTGTTCTGAATTATAATTTGGAGCAGCGGCAAGTTGTTTTTTTATTTCATCTACATTAATTTCAGTTTCAGATACTACCAAAGCTGCCATCATCACTCCACCGGTACGAATATTTTTTGTTAGTGCACGTGTATCAATTCCAGAAATCCCAGGAATTTTTTCATTATACATCCACTCATCAAGAGTCATAGATAAATTCCAATGACTTGCAGTTAAAGAAAGTTCATGAACAATTAATCCCCTCAGCTGAATTTTATCAGATTCAAAAAACTTTGAAATTCCATCTTGATCCTTAATTGATGGATCTGGTACTCCATAGTTTCCCACTAGAGGATATGTAAGTGTAAGAATTTGTCCACTGTATGAGGGATCTGTCAGGGTTTCAACATATCCCACCATTCCGGTATTAAAGACGATTTCACCAAAAACGGTTGTAGAATGACCAAATCCCATGCCATCTAAAACCACACCATTATCAAGAATTATCTTTCCAAATTTGTTTGTGTGTCTTGATTTCTTTGTAGTAATTGTAACCCTCGACGAGTTCTTTTGATTGTAGATTTAAGTTTTTTGAAGGTTGATCGTAAATTTAAATTGAAAATTTCTCAAAGTGCACGGAATTCTTCACTCCATTTGAAATATGCACGGATCATTTCAAGTGAAACGCTTGGTTTTCGTCTTTCCATAATTATCTTAAAGTCATCAGTGGTTAGTTCACGTGGCAGTATTGGAACTTCCCCTGATATTGGTTCATGATAATCCGGAGCATTGAAAATTTCATGAACTGCCTTAATTTGAGCAGCTTGGCAAACATCCTTGATATCACTTGCACTATATCCATCAAATAATTTTGCAAGTTCTTTGACGTTTACTTTGGGATCTTTTCTTAATGGAGCAGTATATTGTTCAAATAATTTTTCTCTTGCTTCTTGAGTTGGAAGTGAAACGTAAATTCGTTTTTGGAATCTTCTAAGAAATGGCCAATCAAGACTCCAAGGTTTGTTTGTAGCCCCAATAACATAAAGCATTAAATTTTTACCTTTACTATTAACACCATCCATTTCTGTCAAAAATTGATTTTTAGTTCTAACCTCTCCACCGACTTCACTACTTCTAGAACCTAAAAGAGAATCAACTTCATCAACAAAAAGAATTACAGGTTTACCTTCTTTTTCAGCATAACTTCTTGCCATAGCAAATAATTTTGAAACATTTTTTTCAGCTTCCCCCAACCATTTACTCATCATAGATGCAGCATCAACATTAATGAAATAACCGTCCATTTCATTTGCAGTTGCAGCTGCCAACATTGTTTTTCCAGTTCCAGGTGGACCATAAAGAAGCATGCCCTTTGGCCATCCTAAAGGAAATAAATCAGGTCTTTTTGTAGGATAAACTATTGATTCACGCAATGCATTTTTTGCATCATCTAATCCAATTACTTCACTCCAACTAACATTTGGTTTTTCTTTTAGTATAAGATCTTCAAAATCATTTTCATCTGTCTGTCTTTTAACAGAATCTTTTTGTTCTTTAGGAGAAGCGTTTGGATCAACTGCAGGCTCAACTCCACGTGATTCTTGGAGGGCTTTAATTCGATTATGATAAGAATTGCATCTGTCCTTGTAAATAGAATTAAGTTTGCTTGTGGGATAAAGTTGTAACAGCTTTACAAGTGAATCAATCGCATGTTGGTAATGTGTGATAGCCATACCTCGAGCTCCTTGTGAATCAAATTTTATTGCCTCTGAAGCATACTTGCTTGCATTATTTTCTAGTTCTTGTGGGGCCAAACTCATTTAAATCACTTGCACACTATTCTCTAGATTATTTTGTTGGTATTCAGACGTGTTAATCGGTGTAACAAAATTGGTTAAATTAATTGGACTAATTTTAGGTGAATCCATAGTAAATTCATTCAAAGTTGATTTTTCAAGGTCAGATTTATCAGAAAATTTAGAATGCATATTTTTGACTTTATTAATTGAATATTCAGCAGATAAAATTAATTCAGAAATTTCATCGTCAACGGATTCAATAGATTGTGCGGATTCAGTGATAATTGATACGAAATTCTGCAAAATTGCACGTGTTTCTTTCTTATCTTCGTATTTTAATAGCAAAAAATTTGCCAATCCCACGATTTTATTAATATCCTGTAATTCCTCAACTGATAATTTATCAATTTTAACATCAGGGGCATCAAAAGTAGTTAATTTTTTTTCAATTTTTGTAGAAAGTGATTGGATATTGTCAATATGTTTAGCAAAATCATGTTTAGAGTTGAGAAAATTCAATTATTGCCTGCTTTAGAAAAATCAACATTAGGATACTGCTTACTTATTTTAGAGTCTACAATCAATTTTACTTCATTTAGTAAAGAAGCAGATTCAAGATTAGATTGACTAAAATCAAATCTTGCATGAGTAATAATTGCAGAATCTAAAACAATACTTCCCAAATGAACCGATAATTCAGAAAGATTTTGACTGCAAGAGGGCAGCAAAGTGAAAAGTTGTGCACTCAGAGTTCTAATCACAGGGATGGTTAAAGGTAAAAGTTTAGGTATACTAGTAATTCCAGAGATTGAATGTATTATTTTTTGAATTTGAGAAAGAGTTTCTAATGAAAAAACAATAGTTCGCTCAAAATCAATTGTTTTTACAAAAGTGTGATCACCGTCATCTAATTCCATAAAATTTTGATTTAATTTTTTTATTTCAATTTGTTTTCTTTTCAATACCTCAATGATACTATCAAGTAAACAGGTAGAATATTCTAATCGTGGGACAATAGTCACAGTTTGAGATGTATTCACACAAGTCATTCCAACTAAATTTGAATTATACATCATACATTAGTAAATAGATATTTCATATTTCAGGACAGTGTAACAATTTTGCCAGTAACCGCAGTCACACGTAACTATGGTTACAATTTTGAATTTTTTTAAGTAATTGTGTAAAGGAATTTAGCTCACAGTATTACCTAATCAAGTCTAAACAATGATCATGGTAAATGAGCATGCATTAACTGTAAGTCTTGAAGAATTTGGATTGAGTAAATATGAGGCTCAGGCATATGTTGCACTTATTTCAAAAGGAACGATATCTGCAGGGGATCTTGCATATTATTCAGATATTCCAAGAACCAAAATTTATCCTACATTATTAAAGCTAGAAAATAAAAAACTAGTCATTATTTCTAAAAGTAAGCCAATCATGTGTACTGCAATTGCACCAGAGGATGCATTTGATTCAATTATTCATGAACAAATTAACAAAGTTAATGCAATGAATAGTTTAATTTCAAATCTTAAAAAAACAAGTGAAGAGAGTAGAAAATCAAGAGGTTCAGAGGAAAAAAGATATTTTCATGTTAGCGTAAATAATGTATTAGAACAATTAAGAATCATGATTGAAGGTTCAAAATCTTCAATCAACATAATAGTTGATCAGTGGGGATTGTCACTGTTAGGAGAATGTAAAGAGCAATTACTATCAGTGATTCGTAGAGATTTAGAAGTAAAATTATTGTTACCTTCCTCACAGATTTGCTCAGAGGTATACAGAACAATTCCAAATGGAGTAAAAATTAGAGTATCAGAAATTGTTCAGAATTGTTTTGTTTTTGATGAAACCGAGGTATTGATGGTAGATAATGAAAATGGCAAGGGCGCAATATTTTCATCAACAGACGTACTAGGAATTAATCAAACAAGAATATTTTTAGATATTTGGAAAAATGCAATTAGAACTGAATCTCTAGCAGATATGACAAAAAATGAAGCTCAGGAAATATACAAAATAATACGCATAATTAATGAAAACGGATTAACACACATACTAAATGCTACGATGATTACAAAAAAACCAGATTTAGACATGCTCAAATTATTAGAAAAAAATGGAATTAATTTGAAAACTAGACCACTGGAGGAAATTATTGAAATTATGGACGCAGTACTTCAAATCATGTGCTCAGGTCATGTAAATTTTGATACCAATACAAAAAACATAACAGTTGAATCAAAATTGAATAGTGGACATTCATTACCGTGGGTGTCAATTTTGGACGGATGTCTACAAAAGCAAGGATACAAAACAAGAACAGTGTATCAAAACAATTCAAGTAAAGGCGAAAACGTTCTCATTAAAATAAGTAAAAACTAAAATTATAAGAAATATAGTCATAAACATTGTGATTGAAGAAAAAATAAAACAAATAGGAATAAAATTACCAACACCTCCAAATCCTGCCGGATCATATATCCCAGTAGTAAAAACAGGAAATCTAGTATATGTTTCAGGTCAGATACCAATGGAAAACGGAAAAGTTAGTTACACTGGAAAAGTAACTGACGAAAATATCGAAATGGCTCAAAAGGCAGCAAGAATTTGTGCAATTAACATACTTGCTCAACTTAAAAAAGAGTTGGGAGATTTAGAAAAAATTTCTAAAATTGTAAGATTGTCGGGATTTGTAAATTCAGTGCCAGAATTTACACAGCACCCAAAAGTAATCAATGCAGCTTCAGATTTATTTTATGAAATATTTGGAGAAAATGGGAAACATTCAAGAATTGCAGTGGGAGTCTCAAGTTTGCCATTAAATTCAATGACTGAGATTGATGCGATTGTTGAAATAAAAAATTAAATTATTGATTTAGTTTTTTATTAAATTCTTTCAAAAATATTTGAATTTTTGGTTTAGGAATAACAGCACCACATGCTTTATCATGTCCTCCCCCTGAGCCACCAAGTTCAGTTGCAAGAAGATTGACAATTTTACCAAGATGTACTTTACAAGATCTTGAACCTCTAACAGATACAGCATAAATTCCATGATCAACTCTTTCTTTATACGCAACACCGACGTCTTTTCCAGATAGTCCTAAAACAAAATTAACTGCCCCGCTTGCACCAGAATCCATTATTTCCATATATCCAATATTCTTCATTGTCTTCATTCCCACCTTAACTTTGGCAATTATCTGTGCTAATTTTTCAACTTGTATCTGGGCAAATTCAAATGTATTTGGAATTTCATGTGGAAATTTAGATTCAGATAATTCCTCTACCAAATACAATAGATAGTCCGGATCTTTTTGGTGTCCAACTATATTGTAAGTTAATACTGTTGCATTGATTAAAGCAAATTGTCTATCGTAAATTTGAAGTAATTTGGAGCCAATTGGTCTATCTTCCATATAATCAGTGATTGCCGCACATGCAGCTACAAATGAGGCATGTTCTGAAAGTTTTGATTTAAATGCATTGTAAACTTGAACAGTTGTGCACTCGTTGATATCATGAATCATTTTAACTTTAATTTTTTCTAATTGACTAGTAATTTTTGGATCAATATCATGATGATCAATGTATGTTACTGTAACGTGATTCTTTTTTAGCACTGTTAAAATATCAACAAATTCGTCTTGATTCTTTTTACTAAGACCCAAATCACATATGAATAATGATTTTAATTTATCATCAGAGCAAACTTGCTTAATAGTTTCCATTTGTCCTGGATAATCAACCAAAATTGAAACGCCGCCAAAAGCTTGTTTAATTAAAGCTGCAGAACTAATACCGTCTGCATCCTCTTTGTGTGAAATACAAATAACTTTGGTTCTTTGCAGATTAGATTTTACTTTAATTACTGTTTTTTTCTTTACAGTTTTAATTTTCTTTGTTGCAACCATTATTGTAGAAATTCCCGTATACCCTCATTTAAATCAAGAATGCAGAATTATTTTTAATCCAAAGATTCCTGTTTCATACTTTGATTTGTCAAAATTGTAGAATTTAAAAATGCATCATAAAACGACATTCCGTTCATTTGAGTTTGAATATCTATTTCCTGAATTTTACGTAATTCATCGCCTGATGCAGTTAAAACCAAATTATCTAGTTTTTCTAAAAGTTGTCGTTCAGATGGATTCATTTAATTTTTTATTAAAAATTATCATTTATGACCCAGAGTTGCCATATTAGACTAATTACTAAACTTCATAGACATGATTTCTTGGGAAAACATAATAAAAGATTTCTAAATGGATGTGCGTGGAAACAAAAAATACAGGCTTGCGTGGAATTCAAGTTGCAGATACAAGAATTTCAAGCATAGATGGGGAAAAAGGTAAACTGATTTACCGTGGCTTTGATATTTTAGAACTAACAAAAAAATCAAACTTTGAAGAAACAGCATATCTACTACTACATGACGAATTACCAACAAAAGAACAACTAGCAGAATTCAAATCAAAATTAGTTGATGCAAGATGGATTCCAAAAAGAATGCAAATCAACATGGGAAATTGGAGAAAAGATGCAGACCCAATGGACATGTTGCAAGCATTTGTAGCAGCACTTGCAGGATATTATGATGAAGAATTTGCAACAAAGGAAGCAAGCTATGAAAAAGCAATCAATCTAATTGGCAAAGTACCAACAATTATTGCAAGTTGGCAAAGGGTCAGAGACGGATTGGAAGTAATTGATCCTGATCCAACTTTAGATCACGCAGCAAATTTTCTCTACATGTTGTTTGGTAAAAAACCAGATAGTGAAATTGAAAAGATTTTTGATACTTGTTTAATTCTTCATGCTGAGCATACATTTAACGCATCTACATTTGTTGCAAGACAAGTTGCATCAACTAGAGCACACATGTATTCAGCAACAAGTGCAGCAATTGGAGCATTAAGTGGAGAATTACATGGTGGAGCAAATACAGAAGTGATGAAGATGCTTTTAGATATTGGTACTGAGGATAATGTTGTTCCATGGATTAATGAAAAAATGGACAGGAATGAAAAAATAATGGGGATGGGTCATGCGGTTTATAAAACATATGATCCACGTGCACAAGTTTTAAAAGAATTATCAAAAAAACTTGCTACAAAAACAGGCGAACCATGGTATAACATTACTGAAAAAGTAGAAAAAACTACAATCGAGGAAATTAAAAATAAAAAAGGCAAGGACATTTATCCAAATGTAGATTTGTATAGTGCTTCGATTTACTATATGTTAAAAATTCCAATGGATTTGAATACACCAATTTTTGCAATATCAAGAGTTGTAGGGTGGGCAGCACACATAATTGAAGAAAAATTTGCAGAAGCAGCACCAAAACCAGCTTTGTATAGACCAGAAGCTGTGTATGTCGGAAAATATTGTGGACCTGAAGGTTGTGAATACAAAGGTCTAGATTTGAGAAAATAATTTTTAATTTCTTGTGTTGAGCCATTCTTTTGCTTTAGAATTTACATCGTGTTTGTACAACACTTCAAAAACCATATCATAAAATGTGATTCCTTTTTTTTGCGCCTGATTATCCAACCAACGAATCCCGTCAGCAAGTTCAGGGTCATATTCAGAAAACTCTACAAGCTCATCAACCATTTTTGAAAAGAATGTTTGAGATTCCAACATGATAGTTTCTTTGAATCTTTGATCATAAGGGCGGGATTCAAATTATATAGACAAAAAACCGCTTTTTGGTTGACAATCAGAGCATGTTTTATTTTTAGTCCAGCACTAGAACATTATTTTTCGATTTTTTTGTCCTTGAATGAATTTTTTATGGCTAAATACAATTCAGTGGGATTGATTTGCCAAGTCCTATAGCATGATCAAATTTTCGACAAATTGTCTTTAAATTAAAATTAATCAAAAAGTCATCTTTATGACAAATATAAAAATCAATAATGAAAGATAAAACAGCATAACAAAAATGCATTAATTAAAAAACAATTGCAAAGGGCTTAAGACCAAAAACAGAGTTACTTGGTGAGAGCGCCAATGCAGATTATAATTGTACAATAGCAATGAATGATAAAAGAAATAATTGTCTAGTATGGTTGACTTTAGTTAAAAACAATTGAAGCGATCATGTAAGACTTTCATTGATTTTTTAAGATTCATGTAAATTTTTGAAGAAAAATAGAAATTTAAAATTCAAATAAAACAGTATATCCCGAATAGATATCAATTGTAAAATTTTCACCATTTTAATCATATTAAATTTTGTGCCTGAAAATAACGATTAGATTTATTAATCTTGATTATAAATACGAATTAATTATGGCAGGAATAGACAAAATTGCAATTGTATTTTCTATTGCAATTGTAGTTGTAGGTGTGGGATTTGCATTCTATGCTAGTAGTACTCAAAATGAAGCACCAAATACATATGCTCCAGTAATTACTAGAACTGAAAAACCAATAATGCAAGAAACACCGCAAGAAGAAAAGATCGTGGTAAAAACACCAGTAGTAACTGCACCAGTTGTAGAGACACCAAGATCAGAAACAGTTAACATAATAATTCCAACTGGAACTTCATCACCAGGTTGTGAAACATCCAACAAGTGTTTTTCACCAGCATCAATTACAATTAATGTAGGTGATACAGTAGAATGGAAAAATTCAGATACAACACCACATACAATAACAAGTGGCAGTCCATCAGATGGACCATCAGGTGTATTTGATAGTAGTTTAATCAAGAGTGGAAATTCATTTGAATTTACATTTAATGAATCAGGAAGCTATGATTATTTTGACATGATACACCCTTGGATGGTTGGAAGTGTTTCAGTTAACTAACTAAAATTTTTCTCTTTTTTATTATTTAACATATTTTTACGAATCGTTCTATTGAATGCAACGCCAAATCTATGAGTTTCATCTCGAGCATGCTGTAAAATTTTTAATGATGATTTATCTTTGGAAATCAATATCGGATTTTTTTGATTTGGAACAAATATTTCTTCATTTTCTTTAGCAAGTGAAATACAATTAAGGGACAAACCAAGTGATTGTAATGATTTGAGGGCAGCATTTAGTTGTCCTTTTCCACCATCAATCAATATCAAATCAGGTAACTGTGAATTTTCTTCCAATAATCTAAGATATCTTCGTTTAATTATTTCACTAATCATGGCAAAATCATCTCTACCAAAAACTGTTTTAATTTTGAATTTTCTATATCCAGATTTATTTGGTTTGCCATCCACGAATTGAGACATTGAACCAACTGCAAAATCAACTCCGTGATTTGAAATATCAAAACATTCTATCACTTTAGGAATAACTGGAAGATGTAGTATTTCCTTTAATTCCAACAATCCAGGATCACCACCCATAGAATGAATCAATAAAATATTTTTTAAAATTAAATTAATGATGTCCTTTCTTTTACCACGCTGCGGACAAATGATTTCAACTGAAAATCCTGCCTGTTCAGAAAGCAAAGATTCCAAAAGATGTAAATTTTTTGGGGGCTGGCTAACAAAGATAAATTTTGGAATTTTATGAATCGTATAATATTGAAAAAGGAAATTTGAAAAATCATTATCACCAATCATATCAAAAAAGAATTTATCACTATCGCGAATTACACCATTAATCATTCTAAAATTCATAACAGTTGCAATTTGATCTTTATCTCCAATTCCAAAATATTCTTCGTCGGAATTTTCAATATATTCCATTTTTTGTTTTGTTTTTAGACTACCAAGTCTTATCAAAGTGTCACGAATATCTTTTGCACGCTCAAATTGTTGAGATTCTGCAGCCTGTTTCATTTCTTCTTCTAATTTTTTTGTAAAAATCAGAGTCTGATTTTTTCCTTTTAAAACTTCTTGCAGTGCAGATACATGTTCTGGATACTTTTTTTCTGCATCTTTAAATTCACATGGACCTTCACAATTCCCTAAATGATATTCCAAACAGACTTTATTTGGTAGTTGTTTACAAATTCTAATTTGAAATGCTTTTCGAAGAGTTCCAATTGTAAGCAGTTTGGAGCTTCCTTGCATAAATGGTCCAAAAGTGGTTCCACTTCCAAGAAACTTTCCTTCACGTGTTCTTCGTGCAACAAGTAATCGTGGATATTTTTCATCAGATATTCGAAGATAGGTATAACGCTGTTGATCTTTTAATTCAATGTTAAATTTTGGTCTATGCTTTTTAATCATATTTGATTCTAAAAGAAATGCTTCACTTTCATTATCAGTTAAAACAAATTCAATATCAGAGATATTTTCAACCAGTTTTTGTGTTTTATAATTTTGATTTTTTAAAAAATATGAACGAACACGATTTTTAAGATTTTTGGCTTTACCAATATAGATTATTTTTGCATTAGAGTCCTTCATTAAATAAATGCCAGGATTTGAGGGAATGTTGATTTTTGAAATATCAAAAGTCATTACCCTTCAACATTATAGTGGGCTAATTTTAATTTTATTTCATGCCTAATTTTTACATTTATTACAAATTCCAAAGTATTTTGTTGTAATTGGTAAGAATAATTATTTAAAATTAATTAATTTTCAGTTTTAGTATGAGATGTAATACGTTCTTCGCTTGGACGATGTTTGCCTGTTACAATATAATTAATTGCATCACTCATAAACACCGCATGATCACCAATTCTTTCTAAATATCGTAACAGTAATGCTTCAGCAAGTGCACATCGAGTATTTGTGGATTCAATTAATTTTGGCAGTCTCTCACGATATATTCTATCAATGTATTTTTCATCTTCATGAATTTCAACAGCTTTTCTAACATCTAATTCTGCAAAAGACAAAACAGCCGTTTTTATCATGTGTTTTACTTTTTTTGTAGATTCAACAAGCGATGCATTGGTGCATTCAGATACATCACCAAATAAATCCCTAACCATAGTTATATCATAAGCATATCTGCCAAATCTAGAAAAAGCATATGAAATTTCAGTAGATGAACGAATTAGTCTAAAGTCATCAGCGACTGGTTGATACTTTAACAACATGTCAAATGTGAGATCTTCTACTTCAAAATATTTTGTACGAATAGAATCAGATATTTTTAAAACTCTGTCTTTAGTGTTTGTTCCAATCAAATACGAATCTACTGCCAAAGATATTGATTCAATTACCATATCACCCATTTCAGACATGATAAAAGATAACTTGTGAAGAGAGGGATCAATTAATCGAGTCATTTATCCAAAGTGTCCTTTCACATATTTTGATGTTAGTTCATTTTTTGGATCTGTGAATAATTTCGTGGTCTCTCTAAACTCGATTAAATCACCAAGATACATAAATCCAGTATAGTCTGAAACACGAATTGCTTGTTGCATATTATGAGTGACAATGATGATAGTGTAATCATTTTTTAATTCAATTATCGTTTCTTCGATTTTCTGAGTGGCTATTGG